>Ga0206890_1196_pt1 | contig 18268 bp, 8 predicted proteins | sample Alteio_BWOrgHeat_58_FD_152960 | JGI IMG/M metagenome (GOLD analysis project Ga0206890, IMG submission 152960) | Enriched cells from forest soil in Barre Woods Harvard Forest LTER site, Petersham, Massachusetts, United States - Alteio_BWOrgHeat_Nextera6 ... | reverse complement strand
TAACGGTGAGCAGTGCGCCGACAACGATCAGCGGCCCTTCAACTGTATGTGCCGGCACCACAATATTAGAAACGGATGGAACCAGCGGGGGCACCTGGAGCAGCAGCAATACAGCTGCCGCTACATTTGGTTCATCCGGCGGCTTGATTACAGGCATTGCGCCCGGAACTGCTATTATTACATACTCTTTGGGCGGAGGCTGTATCACCCAAAAATTAATAACAGTTAATGCCGCGCCTGCATCTATTATGGGGACCGCTACGGTATGCCAGGGGCTGACTACTGCCTTGTCAGATACAACAACAGGCGGTGTATGGAGCAGCACTGTTACCACTGTAGCGACCGTAATCGGGACGGGTGCAGGTGCTGGTGTTGTGACGGGCGCAACGGCAGGCGTGGAAACTATTTCCTACACCGTTGGAGGTTGCGCTGCAATATATTTGGTCACCGTTTATGCAACTCCTGCACCCATTTCCGGTCCGGCTGCGGTATGCGCGGGATCATCTATAATATTGACCGACGGGGTGTCAGGCGGCACATGGGCAAGCAGTAATACAGCTGTTGCCACTATTGGTTCCGGTTCCGGCTATGTCGCTGGTATCTTTCCGGCTATCACCACCGGCACCGCCACCATCACTTATTCACTCGGCGGGGGATGCACCGCTACGAAAACTGTTTCGGTGAATCCCATCGCCACTATTACCGGCATAACTGCGCTATGCGCAGGCCTTACTTCCTCGCTTGGCGATGCCGTAACCGGGGGCACGTGGAGCAGCAGTGCCACTTCTATTGCCAGCATCAGCGTTACAGGTTATCTTACAGCCTCACTACCGGGAAACACAAGTATAACTTATTTATTGCCTGACGGCTGCACGGCTATAACTATTGTCACTGTTAATTTAGCGCCGGCGCCTATCGGTGGTACGCTGAATGTTTGCGTCGGCTCATCATCGTCACTTGTTGATGGCGGAGGGGGGACATGGAGCGTCACGAGCACTGGCATCGCTACAATAGTTCCGTCTTCCGGCATAACAGGCGGCGTAGCGGCAGGTACGACGAGCGTTACCTATTCGCTTGGTTCCGGTTGTACCACGACCAGTACTATAACCGTAAACCCTGTTCCGTCAACTCCCGCAGGTGCATCATATTCAGTTTGCGCGGGTGCGACCCTTACGTTAACAGACGGCACAACCGGAGGCTCCTGGAGCAACGGTGGTTCAGCCGCGATCGCAACCGTTGCTCCCACTTCGGGCATTGTGTCCGGCGTTTCGGCAGGTACCGCAATCATCACGTTTTCCGTAACAGCTACAGGTTGCGAAGCATTTAGAACAGTAACGGTTAATCCGCTGCCTTCTTCTATTGCAGGATCACTAAGTGTTTGCACAGGCACCACGGGAAACCTGACTGATATTACCTCCGGCGGCAGTTGGAGCAGCGCTAATACCTCAGTCGCCACCATCGGCGCAGGCACTGGCACACTTGGGGGCGTGGTATCGGGAACTACATCTGTGAGTTATACATTAGTTGCCACCGGCTGCACCTCGTCAACAACGGTTTCGGTTACCACGCTTCCGTCTCCCATTACCGGAACCGGAACTGTTTGCTTAGGTTCTTCAGCAACCTTAAGCGACGCCAATAGCGGTGGTACCTGGAGCAGTGCAGTTACAGCAGGGATCATCAATATCGGCTCCCTGAGCGGCACTGTCAGCGGTTTGTCGTTAGGTACGGCTTCCGTAACTTATTCCCTTGGCGGTGCATGCGTGGCTTACGAAACAGTCACGGTAAATCCGTTGCCTTTATCGATTACCGGTGCCGGCACATTATGCACCGGCAGCCTCTTGACATTAAGTGACGCCACAAGTGGCGGCACATGGAGCAGCAGCAATACCGCAATTGCGGTGGTGGATACCGGTTCGGGAACTGTTTCGGGTATACTGGCGGGAACAACTACCATAATTTACACATCGCCATTGGGCTGCACCACCACTATGCCGATTATTGTTATCACAGGCATACCTCCGTTAACCGGAGTGGCTCACGTATGCATTGGCTTTTCCACTACTTTAACAGATGCCGCAACCGGCGGTACATGGAGTACAAGCAACACGGCCGTAGCTGTCGTGTCTGGAGGCACTGTTACCAGTGTTGCTCCTGGTACAGCAATGATAAGTTACACTACAAGCGGGTGCCCGGCTGAAGTACTGTATACGGTTAATCCCTTGCCCTTGCCTATTATCGGCAGCCCCAATATTTGCTTAAGATTACCATCGCCGTTTACCGACTCTTCATTGGGAGGGCTATGGAGCATATCATCCACATCAGTTGCTACCGTTGGCCTTGCCTCGGGTATTGTCACCGGCTTTGTTACCGGGCCTGTAACCATAATCTACACATTGCCGACCGGTTGCAGCATAAGCTCCCTGATAACCATTGATACAGTGCCTCCCGGGATCATGGGCGTCACACATATATGTACAGGCCAAATAACTACATTGACTGATACACTGCCCGGTGGCACATGGAGCAGCGGCAGCCCTACCGTGGCTTCGGTGGTGCCGATTGGATCCAGCTTATCAGCTGTTATATATGGTTTATCTGACGGCGTTACAAATATCAGCTATACCCAGGGCGGGTGCCCTGCCGTCGCAGCGGTTGTGGTAAATCCTTTACCATTACCCATAATCGGACTGTCCAACATGTGCGCCTACGGCAGTACGCTGCCTGTTTATGATTCTACACCTGCGGGAACCTGGACAAGCGCCCTCGCTACAGTATCTGCCAGCGGAGTCGTTACCTCCTATGCCGCAGGGATGGCCACCATCACTTATACGCTTCCCACTGGCTGCAAAGCTATTGACACTTTTACGGTTAATCCTTTACCGGGACCTATTTCCGGCAATACCAGCCTTTGTATTGGCAATTCGACAACCCTCGCAGATACATCAACTACCGGCGGCTGGACCAGCAGTAATACTTCCGTTGCCACTATAACGGGTGCCGGCCTTGTGGGCAGTATAGCGCCCGGAACTACTACAATAGCCTATAGTTTGCCAGTGACGGGATGCAAGGAAACAGTTCTTGTAACTGTTTACCCTCACCCATCTTTAATAGCAGGCACCGCCGATGTATGTATCGGATCAACCTCAATATTAACTGACACAATTCCCGGCGGAGCGTGGAGCAGCTCAGTTTCGGCAATAGCCAGCATAGGCCCTGCCACTGGCGTTGTTAACGGTGTCTCACTTGGCACGGCCAATATCACCTATACACTTGCAGCGGGTTGCACGGTCAACAGGCAGTTGACTGTTTCGCCCTTACCAGGCATGTATTTAGTCACAGGCGGAGGCAGTTACTGCGCCGGCGGCGCCGGAATGCATATCGGCGTTAGCGGATCGGTTACCGGCATTAATTATCAGCTGTATCATGGTACAACCCTCGCGGGCACTGTAGCAGGCACAGGTTCTTCTATTGACTTTGGGTTGCAGACAGCAGCATCTGTCTATACAGTTATTGCTGTAAACGCAGCTACAGGATGCAGTAACAGCATGAGCGGTTCTGCTACAATAACGATAACACCGGTAGTATTTCCGTCCTTAAATATCTCAGCGGCCCCCGATGACACAGTGTGTGCAGGCAACCCTGTTATGTTTACAGCAGTTAGTGCTTTTGGGGGCCTGTCACCTGTTTACCAATGGTCAGTAAATGGTGTGGTAACGGGAACAGACACCTCGTCTTATACTTATGCCCCGCTAAATAATGATTCTGTAAGCGTGTTATTCATCAGCAGTGCGCCCTGCGCTGTTCCGGATACCATCAGCAAGTCTATGACTGTAACAGTTGATTCGCCGCAAATATTGATCGTTAGCTTAACTGCAAATCCCGGTACAAGTATCTTGACGGGCGAGTATGATACACTTACAGCCACTGTTACTAATGGCTCATCGCTCACCTACCAGTGGGTCGTCAACAGTATACCTGTGCCTGGCGCTACTACCGCGACCTTCTCCAATGATAATTTCGTAAACGGAGATTCGGTAAGCTGCATGGTATGGAGCGCTGGTGTTTGCGACATTGCAGGGTTTGGTTATGCCATAATTACCATCAGTAATGTGGGCGTAAAAGAGTTGACAGGCGGCGGCGAAATTACGCTTCGGCCCAACCCTAACAAAGGTGAATTCACGATTAAAGGATCATTAGGGGCTGCCGCCGATGAAGAAGTGTCTTTGGAAATAACAGATATGCTGGGGCAGGTAGTTTACAAAGACAAATTTACCGCCCGTAACGGCAAGATAAACCAACAGATAGTGCTCAGTGGTACTCTTGCAAATGGCGTCTATATGCTCAACCTGGCATCAGGCAATGGCAGCCAGGTGTTCCATATGGTCGTGGAGCAATAGCAAGACACATAACGTTTTCAGATTTTCAGATTACCTGATCAGCGTCACATCACCCTTCACTAATAGCTGGGTTTTATTTGGCCCTGAAGTGTATTTTACGTAATACATATACGTACCTACATCTGCATTAATGTACCAGAAAGTGCCATCCCACTTTGCCTGCGGGTTTTCGCTGGAAAATACCTGCTGCCCAAACCTGTTGTATATGGCAAACGAATAGTTGCTAATCGTGCAGCCGGACTCAAAAAGCGGCCCGAAATAATCATCCTTGCCATCATGGTTTGGCGTAAAGGCAGTGGGCAACGAAGCCTCGCAGGCGCATAGTGATACATCGTCCGTAACCGTAATGCTGTCAATAACCGTGCACCCGCCTATGCCCATCACCCAATAAGTTCCCGGCGCATTAACAGTGAGAGTTGTGCCCGTGCTTCCGTTGTCCCAAAGATAGCGGGTATATCCTTTCGGGGCGTTAAGCACCACACCTGCATAGGTGCAGGCAGTAGTATCTCTATGCGTATAAAACGTATCGGGGTCTGAAACATCGGCAAAGGTGTATTTAGCTACATACTGCCATTGATAAGTACCACTATCAGGGATGGCGGCAAGGGTATCGCTGCCTATCACGAATGGCCTACAAAAATAATCGGCGCACAGGTACACATTACCCTGCCCATCGCAGGCAATTCCATCCTCGCGCCCTGCTCCGCTCTGTAAAGCGGCGCTTCCCTCATAAGCGCCTGCCGTACTAAATCCTGCAATAAATAAGGGATCCTTGCTCCCTGCTGGAATGTTTAAAATATGGCCGTCAATACTTATTTCACAGTCGGCCAACTCGCTACTGTCTAACAGGCCGCCAAATGATCCGCTTACCCATATAGCGCCGCAAGGCGACATTGCCATGCTAAATCCCCAGGCATTCATTCCGGTTGGGTCGCCAATAGTTTTGTACCAGCTCACTTTATTGACAGTGTTAAACTTAACGAGATACAAAACATAGCTGCCGGAATATGGATTGGCAATGTCAGCGCCGCTAAAAGTAATGCTGCTGTCTTTAAAACCTCCGGTGAGGTACACATTATTTGATGCATCAGAGGCTATGCCCAGGGCAAATTCGCCGCCCGCTCCGCCACTACCGCTTGCCCATACTGGTGTGCCGGATGAATTGTACTCCGCGATGAATGCGTTACCCGTCCCATCACCGGCATTTGCGATGACCGATGGGCCAAAGGCTGCCACAGCCGAATTAAACACACCTGCTATATAAATATCCCCGGCCGGTGTTACGGTTAAACCATAAGCATCATCATTGCCAGTCCCTCCTGAACTGGCCGCCCATACTACATTTCCTGACGGGCTATACTTGGCTACGAAAATGTCATCGGTATTGCCGGAAGGGTCGGCATTTGTAAGTGTATAGGTGCCGATCTTTATTGTTGGCAAATGAAAATTGGCGGTTATGTAAATATTGCCTGCAGCATCTGTTGCTATTCCTCCTGTGCCTGGAACCTGGATAAACGTTCTGCCACCCAAAAAAGATTCAGAACCTTGTGCGTTTCCCGCCGTAATTGCCCAAAGAACATTTCCAGCCGGGTCAAACTTGGCTAAAAAATACGATGACTCCGGATATATGGTGTTGGTCAATGTAATTGATCCTATTTCCAAAACCGGGCTGCTGAGCGACCCAAATAATAATGAATTGCCGTTTTGGTCGGTCGCAATATTAATTGGGCTCGCGGTTCCATTTTGTGTTCCCCTTGCCCATAAAAAATTCCCGTCCGCATCATACTTGGCTATAATACTCTGCCAGCTTTTGACGCTGTCATTGGATATAGAAATTGGAACCGTGTAAGTGCCAAACATTACGGGTTGAGCTGTTCCCGTAATATACTCGTCAAAAGTGAACCCCGCTGTGAACACGTTTCCGGAGGGATCGGTAGCCACCGGCCACGATTGTAATCCTGCACCGGTACTTCCTCTTCCCCATTGCCAGCCCTGCGCACCGGCACTGAATGGAAGCAAAAGCAGTATAAACAAAATCTTTTTCAAAGGGTATACTCCTTATTAAATGTATTCATTAATTCAATTCAAACATTCCGTTCATTGAGCCATTGAGCCATTGAGCTATTCAGTCATTGAGCCATTACCGAATCAATGTCACATCCCCCTTTACTAAACGCTGGATTTTATTTGGTCCTGAAGTGTATTTTACATAATACATATACGCCCCTACATCAGCATTAATGTACCAGAAAGTGCCATCCCACTTTGCTTGCGGGTTTTCGCTGGAAAATACCTGCTGCCCAAACCTGTTGAATATGCCAAACGAATAGTTGGTAATAGTGCAGCCTGGCTCAAAAATAGGCCCGAAAAAATCATCCCGGCCATCATGGTTTGGCGTAAAGGCACTAGGTATAGCGGGTTCGCAGGGGCACAGGGAAATATCGTCCCTTACAGTAATACTGTCAATAACCGTACACCCCCCCTTACCCACTACCCAATAAACGCCCGGGGCCTTAACCGGCGTGGTAGGGCCTGTTCCTCCATTATCCCAAAGATAGGCCGGGTAACCGGGGGGTGCATTGAGGACTATGTCTCCATAGCTGCAAACAGTAGTGTCTCTATGGGTATAAAAAGTATCCGGATCTGCAACATCAACAAAAGTATACTTTGCAACGTATTGCCACTCAGCCGAAGGACTGTCTGTAAACGTTTCATTACCCGCTATAAAAGGTACGGCAAGGTAATCTGCGCAGATATACACATTACCCTGGGGATCACAGGCTATTCCATTCTGGTCATCGGCCCCACTTTGCAGGGCGGCGCTCCCGGCATAAACACCTGCTGTATTAAAGCCTGCAATAAACACAGGGTCCTTGCTTCCCGCAGGTACGTGTAAAATATTGCCATCAATATTTACTATACTATTTGCTATACTTAAAGTGTCTTCAAAATTACCGAAGGCGCCGCTCACCCATATAGCGCCGCAAGGCGACATAGCAATACTAAATCCCCAGGTGTCGCCACCTGTAGTGTCAGCCAGAGTTTTGTACCACGCGACATTATGCGCAGAGTTAATTTTGGCCAGCCATAAAACAGAATTACCGGGATATGGATTTGTGATGGTGGTGCCGCTGAAAGAAATAATACTGTCACTTAACCCACCGGTCATGTAAACATTGCCAGAGGCGTCCGATGCAATTCCTAATGCAGCTTCACCACCTGCGCCGCCGCTGCTGTTTGCCCACACTGGCGATCCCGACGAATTATATTCCGCTATGAATGCATTTCGTGTAGTATCGGTCGCATTTGTAATGGCGAACTGACCAAAATTTACCTCAGGCGATCTAAACGTACCTGCTATGTAAATATCTCCTGCGGGAGTTACAGTTAACCCATACGCATCATCATCGCCGCTTCCTACGGCGCTGGTTGCCCATACTGCGTTTCCCGATGAGTCATACTTGGCCAGCAGTATATCATCCGTAGTACCTGATGGGTCTGCATTGGTCAATACGCTATTGCCAATCCTCACCACTGGTAAATGAAAATTCGCGGTAATGTAGATATTATCCATAGCGTCGGTAGCGATTCCTCCAAACCCGATCATAATGACGCCTCCGCCAATATGCGCAACATCGTCCTGTGCATTTCCCGCGGTTACTGCCCAAACAACATTTCCCGACGGATCAAATTTGGCTAAAAAATAAGGCGACTCAGGATATATGGTATTGACCAGTGTGATGGTACCTATTTTTACACTACGGCTCATAATCGTCCCGAATAATATGGAATTGCCGCTTTGGTCGGCGGCAATATTGATCAGCCAGGCGCTTCCATTTTGCGTTTCCCTGAACCATAAAAAATTTCCATCCGCATCATATTTCGTGATGATCGTCTGGTAGCCATAACCGGAATCAAGAGATAAAGGAACTGTGTAGGGTCCAAATTTTGTCGGTTTCCCAACGTTGCGTACCGCGCTGTAATTTATTCCGGCTGCAAATACATTTCCCGAAGGGTCCGTGGCTACCGGCCACGAATCAATAGCCCCGCCGGTACTAGTTCTGGCCCATTGCCAGCCCTGCCCATAAACAATCGACGGCAGCAAAAGCAGCATAAACAAAAACTTTTTCATAGGGGCATTATAAAGTAGCGGTCTATTACATATAGCAGGTACTTATTTTGTCATCCTCGCATTATTAACGCTGACTCATCAGATTATAGTATAATAACCATACCATTTTTTTGCGTTCCGGTTAAAATATTCTGGTTAGCGCCTGAAAGATCAGATTGTGTAAGCCGACTCTTTCAGCCCGATTCCTGTCACCACATTTTCAAATTACAAGATCTGTGTCACATCCCCCTTCACCGAGTGCGTCACATTGTTTGGCCCTGAATTGTATTTAAGATAGTACATGTAAGTACCCATAAGATTATCGTCCAGGCTGTGTCGCTATATTGCGCCCTCAGTGGCGGTGGCACCGTGCAAGTGCGGATTTCTATGTGTCCTGTCCTGGAGAATCCAAGGGTCATTACATGCTTTTAGTAGCCGTGTATCCTGTATCAAACCATATTTCCTCTTTCTCAAGTGATTCCGCCTGAAAATTTCCCTAATTACGACAAATAATTGAGAAATCGTACCGTTAAACAACGGTAAAAAATACCGCTACTCAACGGTATTTTTATAATATAAATATCACTAACTTCGTATTCGTTATTTTTTAACAGAAACACCAAATGAAATACTAAGAAATACATTAACAGCGTTTTTATAAAAATAAAACACAATTCTAAATAATCATTCCTCAAATTTTAAACTAACATTTATGAATCAAAATTCAAACGGTAACAGCGATTGCAGTTGCAATGACTATTCCCTCCAAACGGCTAACACAGGGATAGCCGCAATATCCTCCGCAAATACCAGCCTTACAGGTGCAAGCGCCACAACTGTGCTTACGGCCGCCGCAAGTGGTACGCTCGTAAAGTCAGTGATCATCAAAGCCATAGTCCCGGTGACAACTGGTATGGTGCGGTTATTCATAAGTAATGGTACCACAACTGCCTTGTACAAAGAGATCCCTATTCCTAACACGCCCGTTCTGGCTGCCACACCCACGCCATTGCCCATGCTGCAAATGTTTGAAGTTTGTCTGGCGGGAGGATTGAAACTGGAATCCGGATATACACTACTGGCGACAACACAAAATGCACAGGCATTTAATGTAATTGCCGAAGGCCTGGATTGGAAATATCCCTCTACATTGCCCGACTCCTGCTGTAGCTATAAACAGGAGATTGGCGTTACAGGGCTGGGCGTTATATCTGCTGCCAATGCAAACTTAGATGGCACCGGAACCATAGTTAGTATTTTCACCGCGCCCGGTCTGAATAGCAGTAATGGTTCAAGAATAAAAAGCATCACAATCAAAGCAATGCAAAGCACTAACGAAGGTATCGTCAGGTTATTCATATATAACGGTTCCGCTTATTCTTTAATGAAGGAGATTTATATACCCCAAACCACCCAATCAGGTTTTGAGCCTTCTTTTAAAGTGGTTTTGGATCAGGATTTTTGCCTGAAGCCAGGTTACAGCATCGGCGCATCTACTCAACTTTCGCAAAGCTTTGCCTTAACCGTTGAAGCAGTATCCTGGATCTATGCTATTTCGTAATTGTATACCAATGGGCAATTACAAAAAAATAAGAAGTACGCAACACGCTGCCCTCCTTTTTTCCAGGGAGGGATGCTGGATGAGCCCCGGTGGCAATCGGGACGAATACAGCCAGCGCTGTTATTTTCTTGTGCATATAACATCTCCCTCTACTTCCTTTGGAGAGGGCCGGGGTGAGGCTCCTCGCGCAATTTTCAAATTTTCAAATCATCTCCCGTGCTATCGGGATCAAATTGAAAAAACATGCAAAAACAATTATTAAACTCCCACACCGACGGGAATAGCGTCATCAACCGGTCCAATCCAAACAATGCCAGCGGCACGAATATGGTCTGTAACAGGCTTTCCGGCCCGGACGCAGTGAACGGCAACGGTGCAATGACAAGAGCAATGCCTAACCAAAACACCGGGAATAACCTTCCGTTGCAGAAAAACGTTCAACCGAAGGGTGGTTGCAACTGTCCGCCTGCCAGCAGCCCTACGCCGCGGCAGCCAAAACCGTTGCCACAAATAGCCAACCCATACAGCAAAAATGTACCCGTCAATAGGCAGCAGCAAAATACATTGCCCACCCAAAACTAAGCGCTATGGCAATCTCAGATAACCCAAATAACATTTCAGGGCCTGATCCCAAAAAAAGTAATCCTGGCCCGATGCAACCACATGTTTTGGCTAACACTAATGGCACACTGTCCGGTCCGGATATACCCGGTACCGGGCGTTCTGCCGGTTCAGGCGCTGCAGATAATAGCGTTAATACACTATCTGGCCCGGACACGCAAAGCCAGTTTATTTCACCCGTTCCCGGTTACAAAATAAATAGCGGACCATCTCCTGCTTCCTCTGGGCGCGGCACTGAATACATTTCACCTTGGCCAGATGGCAAAATAAATACCGGCGGCACTGGCACAGGCTCGCGTGTTTCTCCAGGACCAAGTACCCGTGGAGGCGGTGCTTATATTTCACCGGTTGACCCAGGAGCAAGAACTACTGATCCTTATTATTTTCATGCTAATATGTCAGAAGAAGTGCTTCACAATTATTTAGATAGAGCATTAGAAGTGGAATTACTATCTATATGGGGTAATGCCTGGTGGGCTCCGGGCCCTTCCTACCCATCAAGTTATAATGGAAATATTTCAAGTTATCCGCTTTATCCATCGCCTGGCAACCCGCTATATGATCCAACGTATGACCACGGTAAACTCTTACAAATGATTGTAAATACAGGCGCAAAATTTGTTTGGGATATGGTATTTTGGTGGGATGGGCCCGGAGATACCGGCAATATAGACTTTTGTATGAATACTTTGAAGTACGATGCCGCATACATTCATTATTTTGATCCGGATGTAATTTTAGGCGCCGCCATAGCTGAGACTGTAAATGCATCGGGCGCATCTGGTGTCATTGTACCTTATCTAATTGTTTCTGGTGTCATCGAACCTGATCTATCTGTAATAGATATGTTTTACCTCCCTAGCCTATACCCTTTAGGTCGTCCAGCTTACTTAAGCAGCGGTGCCGATCCTCTCTACTTTGATTACCAATCAATGGTGTTTATAGATAACATTAGTGATTGCACAACTAACCCAAATGGAGATTGTCATGTCGACATTACTCGACCCGAAACACAAATGTGGTTTTATTATCTTGCCACGCGCTTTATGGATGCCGGATGTGAATCCGTTATGTTCGGAGACGTAACTGAAGTATGCCGCAACGATAGTGGGTTGTATTACTTTTGGTATGTTACCAAAAAAATAAGAGCATATGCAGCTCATAATCCGGCAACAGGCTTGCCGGGTGCAACGAGAGGCGTTGTTTTGATGAATGGAGGTATTAGTCTTAACGACTGCTATTACGACCCGTATCCTTCATCACCAGCTCCAGCTTGGGAAAGAATATTAATTCCTGATTTTACAACCCTCGGCACATATTACAACCGTTGTTGTGAAGGTTATTGTGATGATGCTGGCGGGGCCATAGGGCGGCGCAAATATCCGGTAGAATTATATGCCGGCCGGGGGTTGCTCAATAATACCATAGGCGGGATGCATCCCCAGGGTTGGTATTGCGCTCATTTACCGGGGCTATCCGTTTTCGATAACGGTGGTTTTATGTCTTCGTATTTCGATTTGACATCTGCCGGATGCGCTGCTCCTCCGCCTCCATCGGCGCAATATCCTGATTGCTATGGTTTTGATAATACAACCTGGTTCGTATGGCAAGAAACATTTTTTCGGCAATTTATATTGCTCTACACTTACTATCGGATAAAATGCCTTGACCCATACTGTCATTTTTCAATGCCTGGCAGGTTACTTTATAGTGGCGTTGGCCTCACTAGCCCCACGACTATAGGCGAAGAAATCGTACAATATAATGCTTATACCGAACAGGAAACAATTGCAAACATTTGGAATAATTCCTTTGCGGGCCCATACGATTGGGTGCAGCACAACTTTACATACGAAAATGCGTGGCTATGCCCTGTAAATGTCGGTTCCGGCTTAATTTTTGTGGGCACAGATACCATGTATTATATAGCAAATGACGGAGATGTTTTTAGTTATATCCGCACAGCAGGCAGCAGTTACAATGGCGGTACATGGCTTTTTACAAATGTATCTTATGCGGCGTCTGTTCATATGCCGGGTGGCAGTTGGCCGGTAAAAGCAAAAAGCGATTTGGTAGCCAGTCCCGATGCTACAAGGCTACTGTACATTGGTATTGATGGCTATATTCACGGGTTCGACATTGTTGACGTATGGACTTATAAATATATTTATAGTACAGCCGGGGGGGCTTTAGTTTATGCAGGTGGGCCTGGTATTTTCGATGGCTTCATGACAAATCAGTTAATAGTTAATGGGCTTACAGCCTACGGTGGCCTTATTTACCCGGGTAACAATAGTATATTTTTTATCGCACAAGGACCTGATCTTTATGAGGACGGCTACAGTACCGGAATTACGCAAACCATTCAATGTTTTACCAACCTGGTAGGTATTTGGGGGTTAAATGCCCCAATTTTTCTTGCGAAACGTATCTATGGCACATCTTATTTGGGTCAGTACCAACCCGAAAAAGGGCTAACCTATGATTCAGCTGCCGGCAGGCTTTATTATGTAGCTACAAATGGCTACCTGGCTTATTACGAGGTAAGGAGCCTTACCGATTTTTATTACGTGGCCTGCCCGGGTAATTTCGCATTATATGATAGTAATTTGCAAATAGCAGGTAATCTTGCCATTTACACTAACAGAATTTATTTTATAGCCCAAAGCCTTGTAGATGGCTCTAATTGGGCCTATTGCTTAGTTGACGATGGAACACCTACATGGGCCTTGGTAAATATAAAAGGCTCTGTGGATATTTCTGAACCATCAGCCAGCCAGTATCAAAGTGATCCTGTCGGCAGCATTGCAATAAGCCCCGACGGCACAACAGTTGCCTATATCGGCGTGGTGGAAACAACTGCGTTTACTCATCTTTCCGCCAATATCGTTGGTGTATTTTACTATACTTTTGATGGAAGGAGTTACTATTATAATACTACTGCCAAACAAAATTTGTTAGCCCGGGTAAACAGCCTGCAATTTACGGGCACGTCAGATTTATATTACATAAACGGCCCGGATAATTCCGTCTATCACAATGTATTCCAGGAAGCATATTGCGAGAATGATTCATTTAACCCATATCCAAATTTATAAACAATAACAATCAAAATGCAATTTTCTATTAACTCCAATAAAAACATCGCTATGAAAACGCTCTAATACTTAAGGAACACAGCTAGATATTTTTTCAGTGTCCTTTAACTGCATTTATTTTAATTATTGTACACCAAGAGGCTTTTTGCGAGAATGATTCATTTAGTCCATATGCAAATTTATAATCAATATTTCGTATAAATTATAATTTTATGTAACTATGAAAACTTCCTTGATTGTAGCAATGCTGACCCTACTAATCGGAGTTCTGATGTTAGATTGTAAGAAACATACTACAGCAGTACCTACTCCACCCATAGTATCCATAATACCTCCTGGAATATCAGCATTAATTGACACAAATAAATGGGTAGCAACATATTACAATGCAGGTTTCGATACCACCATTACAGATACTGTGGTATTTCTGGACATTGATGGTTACGATACTATTGCGTCAAGCATCGGTGGTACGTTGCTTTTACAAATTGCATATTATAAAAAAATGGCCGGTGGTTATAACATTGACACAGGTACTTATAATATTGGAACAGGCTCCTACAGTTTAGGTTACACCTCTTCCCTGTTGTACGATTATTATTGGGGTACTTTGAACGCCACCTCTGGTATAATCACGTTAACCAAAATATCTGCAGACAGTATTCAGGGTACTTTTAATTGTTGGCTTGCGGTAAATGGAGTCGGGAATAGCACTGACAAAACATCAGGGCAATTTAATGTTGCTGTAAAATAGGTGTTTAAAATGTTCCAACGTAGTGCGTAATCTTCCCCCGCAGCTCTTCCGGATTTGCAATCCGGAAGCGAATGGTTGGGGATTTGCAATCCCCTTTCCTGCGCATCTGTAAATATTTCGCCAAAGGCAATGATTAATTCTTCAGATTTTTCCGCACACTATTTTTTAAAACCCGCTACCACAGCCCATTTCCAGCCAAAAAAAAATTTTACTACCCGTAGCAACACGCATATAAAATTATAAATACAGACATTTACATTTCAGTCAACTAACCAAAAATGCAAATACCAAAAAATATTGCCGAATTATTCAATTGTCGAGTCAGATAAATCCACGAAAAAACTTTCACTTTGAAAAAATATAGGGAAATGTGGGGGTTTGAGCAACCAGAGCCAACATGCACAAAATTTTCATAATTATTATAAAAATTTAATGTCATTTTTATTTTCTCTTTCAACGTTATGATTTGTCAGGAAATGTTATGTTTTTATCACGTAATTTTTTTTTATATTTTCAAAAATACCTTAATAGTAATGAAAAAATTACTTTGTAATAAAATATACTGCGTCAACCAATCAACTTATCAACCAATCAACCAATCAACCAATCAACTTATCAACTTATCAACTAACTTTGCGCCACAAAAAAACAAGACAATGAAAGAAGTATATATAGTATCCGCCGTACGCACGCCTATGGGGGCATGGGGCGGAGCATTGAAAGATTTTTCTGCTACCAGGCTGGGAGCCATAGCTATCAAGGGCGCTTTAGAAAGAGCGGGAGTTGGCGCGGATAGCGTTAATGAAGTGCTGATGGGCTGTGTGATGCAGGCCAACCTGGGCCAGGCGCCCGCGCGGCAGGCTGCCCGTTATGCCGGAGTGCCTGATAATGTGCCCTGCACTACCATCAATAAGGTTTGTGCCAGTGGTATGAAGGCCGTAATGCAGGGTGCGCAAAGCATACTGCTGGGCGACAACGATGTAGTGGTTGCAGGCGGTATGGAGAGCATGAGCAATGTACCCTTCTACAATGAAAGCCTGCGCTGGGGCAATAAATATGGCAATGTCACGCTGATAGATGGCCTTGCTAAAGACGGCCTTACGGACGTGTATCATAACTACGCCATGGGCAATGCTGCCGATCTTTGCGCGCGGGAGTGCCACATAAGCCGCGAGGCACAGGATGAATTTGCCATAGAGAGCTACAAGCGCAGCCAGGCAGCCTGGAACGACGGAAAATTTGATAGCGAAATAGTGCCTGTGGAAGTGCCCCAGAAAAAAGGCGACCCCATAAAAGTAAGCAAAGACGAAGATCCCTGGAATGTGAAATTTGACAAGATAGCCGGGCTGAAACCTGCCTTTTCGAAAGAAGGTACAGCCACAGCGGCAAACTCCAGTACTATGAACGATGGCGCATCAGTACTGGTGCTCATGAGCAAGGAAAAAGCCGACGCCCTCGGCATAAAACCGATCGCCAAAATAATAGGCTATGCCGATGCCGAGCAGGCCCCGGAATGGTTTACCACGTCCCCCGCTATAGCAGTGCCTGAGGCAGTAGCTAAAGCAGGCCTGAAGATGGAAGACATCAGCTACTTTGAACTCAACGAGGCTTTTAGTGTGGTGGGCATAGTGAATACGCAAAAAATGAACCTGAAACCGGAACAAGTGAATGTAAATGGAGGCGCGGTCGCTTTAGGGCATCCGCTTGGTGCAAGCGGTGCGCGCATCCTTACCACGCTCATCAGTGTGCTCAGGCAGAAGGGCGGCAAGTATGGCGCGGCGGGTATCTGCAATGGCGGTGGCGGTGCAAGTGCGGTGGTGATTGAGTTGGTTGGTTAATTGACAGGTTGATTTGTTGATTAGTCGCAGTTTCTTTAACTATACCGGGAGACAGAGTTATGCTCAACAAGCATAAATTTGTGTTTTTCTTGCGTGCAACCGAATAGAAATTCTATCATGGTAGCCTGTCCCGATTTTTCTTCGGGAGGTAAACGATTTGTTGCGCACAAGCTCTTTGAAAATGCCCGATAGCTATCGGGGCTATATGAGTGAGGTACGCAACACGCTCCCCTCTTTTTTTCAACGAGGGGATGCTGGATTCGTCGCGATTGCAATCGCGACGAATCCAACCGGGGTGATCGTTCTCGCGCATACGTAACTTTCACCTTTCCTTTGGCGAGGCAGGAGAGATTTTCCCGCACCACAACCTATCAACTATTCAACCAATCAACTATTCAACCAATCAACTGATCAACTAATCAAAAATGCAACCGTTAAAGGCATTGCTATTTAAGCCGGGCTTTTTACTGGTGGTCTATGTGGCTTTAGCTTTGATAGCAAGTGTGCAGCTTGTGCTGTTGGCTCACCAGACCTTTGCAGGAATAGTCTATACCGATTACAATAACTATGTCATCTTCCGGCAGTCTTTTTTCCATCTTGTAAATGGAGAAAATTTATACATCCCCTACCCCGCTGAGCATTGGGATCTTTATAAGTACAGCCCGGCCTTCGCCCTTGTTATGGGCTTGCTCGCTTATCTGCCGGATATTATAGGCCTCAGCCTCTGGAACCTGCTGAATGTGCTTGTTCTTTTTGCAGCAATTAGAATGTTGCCATTCGGTGTGAAGACACAGTGTTTGCTGATGTTATTCATAGCGCTTGAACTGCTCACTTCTTTGCAAAACGCGCAAAGCAACGGCCTTTTATGCGGGCTTATGATAGCCGCTTACGGCTGCCTGGAACGCAAAAAGGCCCTGTGGGCCGCGCTGTGGATAGTGGTGGTTCATAATATCAGCGGGGTAACCGAATGGCCATGAAAACGGGTGTGTACCCAACGATATAAGTTGGAGTGACACAAAAATGGCCGCAGCGATGTAGAATACTAGTAAAGTTGACGGCTTTAATAATAGCGCCTTTACAGACTGCAGCATTTTTGATCAGTTGATAAGTTGATTGGTCGCGATTAAACTATTTATTTAGGCCTTCTAAGTTGTAAGTTGTTTCAATTATCGTTCCTATGAATATCAGTTAAATGTACAATTATTCCAGACGTATCGGTAAAAGTGCATTACATCGCTGTTTTCAGATGATCTAAGTATAGCTATTCTCTTAGTCAATAGCAGAAACAGGCAGACGATAGGAAAGGCTTTCATACCATACCACGCACCAAACTACTATGCATGGCAGCGCTTTTATAGTATATGGTTTAAAGAACTGCTCCCTTATCATGGGTGGAAAAATATCCGTTGTAGCCAGTGAGGTGAAGATGAATACAGACCAAAACAGCACCGTATGCCATGTAGCTTTTGGCATTGCGAAGTACCATATTCCCACGCCGGCCACTGCAATAACATAAGTAGGCGATTCAGCCTTGTGATTGAAGATGATCACCCATATCAGCATGGATGCCAGTATCAGCAGGCGGTACACCTGGTTTTGGTAGAGTCTGTAACGCACGAGGGGGATTAAAAACAAAACCACCCCGACCACTGTGATATAAGTTTTGCCACTGCTGATACCGAACCAGCTATGCAGCCAGCCGCTCACAGATATACCCCACGACGCAGAAGCATCTGCCGCCATCATAACAGCCCAGTTATGGTACTGCCAAACAAGCGTATGGTAAGGGGTTGCCACCAAGGGCATGACTGCTAAAATGATTGTCCATAGCAGGGCGTATAAAACAAATTTGACCTTGCCGGGGTAGAACAAAAAAAGGCAGAAGCCT
>Ga0206890_1195_pt1 | contig 18271 bp, 24 predicted proteins | sample Alteio_BWOrgHeat_58_FD_152960 | JGI IMG/M metagenome (GOLD analysis project Ga0206890, IMG submission 152960) | Enriched cells from forest soil in Barre Woods Harvard Forest LTER site, Petersham, Massachusetts, United States - Alteio_BWOrgHeat_Nextera6 ... | reverse complement strand
TTGATATGAAAAGATCAACCTGGACAGGTATTGCCCTGTTACTGCTACAACTTATCCTGGTAGGAGCAGCCAATGCACAGTTAATATCGCCTCCCATTGGTGGTAATAAAAAAGCATCTGTAAGCGAAGAGATCGGTATAACTGATGTCACCATTAGTTATTCACGCCCACATGTTAAACACAGGGAAGGGCACATTTGGGGCGAAGTGGTCCAGACGGGCTATGTGGATATGGGAGTAGGCACATCAAAAGCATCACCATGGCGAGCAGGCGCCAACGAGAATACTACCATTGAGTTTTCGACAGATGTAAAGATAGAAGGGCAGCCTTTGCCTGCAGGCAGGTACGGTCTCTTTATCGCATATGACCCCAATGAAAGTACCCTGATCTTTTCAAAAAACTCCACTTCATGGGGTGCATTTTATTATAACCCCGCCGAGGACGCGTTACGCGTAAAAGTAAAACCAATTACTGTCGACAAAAGTGTTGAATGGCTCAAATATGAGTTTACTGATCAAACTCCTTCAAGCGCTATAGTGCAGCTGCAATGGGAAAAACTGGTGTTTCCCTTTAAGGTGGATGTTGATTTGATCAATACACAGCTTGAGTCATTCCGGAAAGAATTACGCGGTATTAAGGGCTTTGGGGTATGGGAAAACTGGGATCAGGCTGCATCCTTTTGTGCTGACAATAAAGTCAATCTTGAGGAGGCATTACTATGGGCCAACAATGCAACAGACGCAAGCAATGGGGGCAGTCAAATCTTTGAGGCCTGGAACACTAAAGCCGCCATACTTGATGATTTAGGTCGAACTGCTGAAGCTGCCGATATCAGAAAAAAGGCCCTGCCCTATGCCGATATGTTTGAGTTGTATGGCTATGCGAGAACACTGGCCGGGGATAAAAAGATTAAGGAAGCCCTGGATATTTTTAAAATGGACTATGACAAACATCCTGACATATTTCTCACCAACACAGGTATGGCAAGGGGATATATGGCCGCAGGTGATAATAAAAAGGCATTGGAATATGCGCTGAAAGCTCAAAAACAAGCCCAGGGCAAGATCAATATGGACGTGATCAATAAAATTGTAAAAGATCTGCAAAGCGCGAAGATGTAAATTAGGCTATACTTCGCCGGCATTCGTTCAAAACACTTGGCCGTAAACTAAGCAACCATGGTATTCCGGTCATTATCCGGAAAATGACGGGAATACCATAGCCGAAATATCATAACCGGATCAACAATCATTTTTTGATTAGAGGAGATAGTTATACCCATTCGGCCTCATTTAAAAATATTAGAGAATTACAATTGAAGTTAAGTCTATCTGATTGAATTATAATTTATTGTGTAATAATTAAACTAAGTTTTATGAAAAAAATAATAAAAATTTCTCTTCGCATGGCTGTCATCCTTGGCTGCAGCCTGGTTGCAAGTCTACAGCCCAATTATGTGTTTGCGCAGCAGAATTCAACTGCGGCTACGCAACCCCCTGCATTGCGGGACGGTCAGCACGATTTCGACTTTAACCTGGGGACATGGAAGACCCATATCCGCCGCCTCCTGCACCCGCTTACGGGCTCCAACGACTGGGTGGATATGAATGGAACGGTGCACGTTCGGAAGGTTTGGAATGGCCGCGCGCAGTTGGAGGAGATCGAGGCCGATGGTTCGGCCGGGCATCTCGAAGGCCTTACCTTGTTTCTTTATCGGCCGGAGGCACATCAGTGGGCTCAGTACTTTGCCGACAGTGATGAGGGGGTAGTGAATCAGCCTCAAATCGGCGAGTTCAAGAACGGCCGTGGCGAACTCTACGACCAGGAACCGTTTAACGGGCGGACTATTTTTGTTCGATTTGTTTGGTCGGATATTACGCCAGATTCCCACAAAGTTGAACAATCGTTTTCTGATGATGGTGGTAAAACCTGGGAACCGAATTTTGTCGCAACATTAACACGGGATAAAGAAACATCTACCGGCGATGAAAGGCCATTACCTGCTGCCGCAAGTGCATCCATTGGTGCGCGCGATTTTGACTTTCATTTTGGTGTGTGGAAGACCCATATCCATCGCCTGCAAAAACCTCTCACCGGTTCAAGCACCTGGACCGACTATGACGGCACTTCTGTAGTTAGCAAAGTATGGGGAGGGCGCGCGAGCCTTTTCGAGCTTGAAGCTGACGGCCCGGCGGGGCACCTCGAAGGCGTTGGATTGCGCCTCTTAAACCCACAATCGCATCAATGGAGCCTGAACTGGGCAAACAGCGGCGACCCTGTCCTCACAACGCCCATGATTGGCAAGTTTGCCAACGGAGAGGGGCAGTTTCAGGATCAGGAAGAATTCCAGGGAAGAATCATCATGGTCCGTAATGGTTTTTCAGCCATTACTCCAAATTCGAGCCACTTTGAACAGGCGTTTTCCGACGACGCCGGCAAAACCTGGGAGACAAACTGGATCATGACTTTCAACCGATAGGTTTTATGAAAATTAGTTTTATGTTTAACTATTAAATTCGGTTTATGAAAAAAGCATTAAAATTTCCGTTTCGTTTAGCAGCTATCCTGGTATGCTTTATAGTTGCGACCTCGCATCCCGTTCATCTTTACGCACAGCAAAGTTCAGGTACGCCTGCAACATCTGCCTTGCGGGATGGCCAGCACGATTTTGACTTCAATTTCGGCACCTGGAAAACGCACATTACCCGCCTTCAGCATCCGCTTAGTGGCTCAACAACATGGATCAAATTAGAGGGCACCGTAACCATCAAAAAAGTTTGGGACGGCCGGGGCCAGGTAGAAGAAATAGAGGCCGACGGGCCAACTGGACATTGGGAAGGCTTAACCCTGTTTTTATATAACCCTCAATCGCACCAATGGAGCCAAACTTTTGCCGGTGGTAGTAATGGAATGCTTGGCACCCCAATCATTGGTGAATTCAAGGACGGGCGTATGGAGCTTTACGGTCAGGATACTTTTAATGGCCGTTCTATTCTTGTGCGGGGTGTTTGGAGCATCACTTCGCCTAATATCCACAAATTTGAACAAGCTTTCTCTGACGACGGCGGCAAAACCTGGGAGATAAATTTTATAGGAATGAAGGAGCGTATAAATTAATGGCTCATTTGCTTAAACAAATTGCCGATATATGCCCCTGCAATACCAGCGATTGAACCGACAAGGCTGAAAAATAAATCGAAAAGACAAAATTTGATCAAACTGCCTGCATCTGTTTTGCCGCTATATCCCAATAAAATGTATACCAGGAACAGGAAGTAGCCAAATACGGCCCCATTGATCATACTGTTACGGCGGCCCTCGCTTATGTATCCTATGACAAGTGCAGCAATTGCCCATGGAATTACATTATACCATCCCGGGACAAAATAATAGGAAACAATGGCTAATAGCGTAGCCAGCAAAGCGATTAATATAATCTTCAGAGTCTTTCCCATTTTAAATTGAAAAAGAAATATTATTTATTTTGATCAAATATTTTGAAATCAAATTTATAATAATTTACTTTGAAAAACAAAGTACTCTCAAGTGGAAGAAAAAGAAATACACGACGAGCTCTCGGCCATCCGCAACTTGATGGAACGCTCCTCAAAATTTATATCTCTCAGTGGGTTGTCGGGGATATTGGCCGGCGTTTATGCATTAATCGGGGCCGGTTTTGCCTACAAGATCATGAATGACGACCCCACTTATGCTACTATAAAGAAATTCCGTGGCGATATGCAGCCGACACGTTACGGCAGTCTGTGGATCAATAATGAAGATTATAGTTCCCTTGCAATAAAGCTATTTATTATTGCAGCAATTGTATTTCTCGCATCCATTGCTACCGCAATTGTGCTAAGCAACCGACAGGCCAAACGAAAAGGACAATCGATGTGGGGCAAAGTGAGCCAATCTTTGTTATTTAGTATGGCTGTACCATTAGTTGCAGGCGGACTTCTGATAATGATCTTTCTTTATCATCATCATTACGGCATCGCGTCCTCATCATCACTAATTTTCTATGGCCTTGCCTTAGTCAGCGCCGGCAATTTCACCTTCAACATGGTTAAATACCTTGGCCTATGCGAAATAGCCTTGGGTTTAATTGCCGCTTGCTTACCCGGATATGGATTGCTATTTTGGGCCCTTGGTTTTGGTGTGCTGCACATTATTTACGGCAGCATGATGTACTTAAAATACGATAGGTGAAGATACCCTTTGATAAACTTGATAAAGCCTTTGAGAACCGGGTAAGGTTGCAGATCATGAGCGTGTTGGCCGCTAATGAGCGGTATGATTTCAATTCGCTAAAAGATCTGCTGGCTATTACCGATGGCAACCTGGCCTCGCATCTGAAAGCTTTGGAAAAAGAGGAATATATTACCGTACATAAATCCTTTTTGGGGCGAAAACCAAATACCAATTACGAAGCAACCATGAAAGGGAAAAAAGCCTTTAAAGAGCACCTTGATGCCTTAGAACAATTAATTAAACAACAGAAAGCAACATAAATTTTTTTATCCATTTACTTTGAATTACAAAGTACTTTTAATTATACAATTAAAACATCAAACCATGCACACAAGCAATTATTGGATCGGGCACTTCACGGAGAATGCCGGTCAAAAGAGAGTCAATTGGGCTATGATGCCCACAATTACGCCAGAAGAGATCGTCCTTATCCTGCCCTCACTACAGGCCTGGCAATTGGGTGAAACATCTGAGGGAAAGCATCTGATCGCAGCTTCGGAGAAATACGCTAATAAAATTGCCGATCCTAAATATGTTGATTCCGTAAGACTTTTTATTAAGGAGGAACAAAAGCACGGCAATAATTTAGGTCAATACCTTGATGCGATCGGTCAACCAAGAGTTAAACAAAATTGGGGAGATTCTTTATTCAGAAGCGTAAGGTATTTTAATACCAACATGGAGTTATGGACGCTGGCTGTTATTGTAGTAGAAAGTACAGCTCAGATATTTTACCAGGCGCTTAAGGATGCTACCGGCTGTGGATTGCTGAGAAGCATTTGTGATGATATACTGATAGATGAGGCCCATCATATCATCTTCCAGACCGAAAGGCTTGCTATTATTTATGACGGCAAGAGCAACTTTTCCAAAGTATGGCGCAAAATAGCTTACAAATATTTCTTTTACTTCACATCCTTTCTGGTCTATTTTGCTCATCGGAAGCTGTTTAAAGCCGGAGGCAACACCTTTGGGTCATATACACGGAAGATGGAGTACAAGTATATGCGGACGCTTAAGAAAATTACCAATCCGGGAATGGTGCAATGGGCCTGACCAATCAATTTATAAATCAAATGAAATTTTATTCTCTACGTTATAGCCTGAAAGTTTGGCTAAGCAGTGTGTTCCTGTCACCTTTAGTTTACCTATTTATACAATGGTGGTTTAGTTCAAAACGGATTTATGCTGACACGATCTTCGAATTGTATCCTATGATGGTGTTTTTCGAATTATTATTCTCCTTTTTTACCTGGGCCATCTTTTGGGTGATCATCGAAATTTCCGGGATGTTTCTGATGAACAGGCGAATCAGAAGATGGCTGATATTTATTTTCTCAGTCATCTTAGCTACCAGTACGTTCATGGTGCTCTGCTGGCCTGTAACCCGCATTTCATTCAACGATATATTTTTTGATGTGGGTCTATGCAATTGTGTTTGTATAGGTGTAGGCTGCTGGTTCTTCAGGTTAGAACCCAAAGGCAATTTGCAACGATAATAATTAAATTATGAGCAATGAGATTTTATCTAATCCCAAGCAATGGTGGTGGTCTAAACGGCGCAAATACAATAAAGGACTATTGATCTCAGGCTTCATTGCCTTTATGCTTTATTGTATCCTGGGCGAATTAGTCATTGCGCCGCACGAGGAATTTGAAGAAACAATATTTGAAATGGCGTTCCAGGGATTTTTCTATTTGTTAATGATTGGGGTCGCTAATTTGTTCTATTCATTGGGATGGTTGATAGACATATCATTTAATAAAAGCAACAGTCAGCTTTTCAGAAATCGGCTATTCGGCATCGGTTATTGGTTTTCCTTTTTTTTGCCCATTATACTTATCCTTAGTGTAATGGCAAGGTTTCTGATCTGAGGCAAATAAACATCTATCCCCTCACCAACTGAAAAACAGTAAACAAATGATGTGCCTCATGCAGCAGAAAGAATTCCGTCCAGTCCACAATCGTTAGCTTACCATATTTGGGATGGATGCCGGTTCTGCTTAATTGCTCCGGTTGCAAGCCGGTGATCAAAGCCTGGATGAGCTTCCTGTCGCTAGATATTTGGATGAGCAGCTCCTCTGTTTCACGAATTTGCCAGGTCGGAAATTCAGGGTCAAGATCAGCACTATAGCGCTCAAATGCAAGTCCATCATCATCCATTATTTTATGCATCCGCTCAATAAACAAGGGTTGATATTTTGCCAGATGGGCAATGTTATCCTTTATGCTCCATTTGCCAGGTGCGGGATTTAATTCCATGGCCGACTTATTGGTATTTGCTATAATTATCGGCAGAGCTTCGTGCTGTGTTTTCAGTCTGTCAACAAGAGACGGGTAAAGTTCCATAGCAAGTTTGTCTTAAAATCAAATCTAAATTAGCAGATAAAGAGTTAAAGGATTGTCATTCTTTCAATTTTTGAAAAAATATCAAATACCGTTTTGGTTTTTGGTATATTTTACATTAATTTAGCACTTTTTAAATGTTTTATCTATGAGCCAGGAGTTATTAGAATTTTCTGAAAGGATAGATGAGCAGTTTGAGATAGCCGATATTGAAAGCGATGATTTTTGGCAAGCTATTGTCAACCTGTTTATTTAATTGATCCTTATCTTGTGCCGGACCATCCTTTTTGAGGGTGACAGACCTTGTTTTGCTCATATCTCATCGCCAGGATCAAATTAAAATAAATAGCCTTAACTTTGCGGCCTGATGAATAAAGCTGCACATAATCTTGTTTTCGAAAACGTTTCCATAATTGATATTGCCGAGGAAGGCAAAGGCGTGGGCAAAGCCGACGACTTTGTGCTTTTTGTAGAAAAGGCCGTACCCGGCGATATAGTTGATGTACAGGTATACCGCAAAAAGAAGAACTTCGGTGAAGGTAAGATCATCCAGCTTAAACAGGCATCTGGATTTCGCACTGATGCCTTCTGTGAGCATTTTGGTACCTGCGGGGGCTGCAAATGGCAGCACATGACCTATGCCGCGCAACTACAATTCAAGCAAAAAACGGTTGCCGGAGCCTTAAGTCACCTGGCAAAGATTGATGTAAGCGGGATGCTGCCTATCGTAGGCTCGCCTGCAGATAAATATTATCGCAATAAACTGGAGTATACCTTCTCCAACAAGCGCTGGCTTAATGATGGTGAAAACCGCACAGACATACAGCCCGATATGGACGCGCTTGGCTTTCATATCCCGGGCAGGTTTGACAAGATACTGGATGTACAGCATTGTTATTTGCAGGCCGACCCGTCCAACGAACTCAGAAACAGCATCCGTGAATTTGCAAAGCAGCAGGGCATTAGTTTTTATGACCTGAAGGCGCATTCCGGGGCATTGCGCAATCTAATCATCCGGACATCGTCGACAGGTGAATTAATGGTGATCGTAGTTTTTGCCTATGCCAGCGAAGAGGAGATCAATGCTGTGATGGATTTTGTAGACGGTGGCTTTATGCAGATCACCTCCCTATTATACATCATTAACCAAAAAAAGAACGATACCATTTTTGACCAGGAGGTAATTGCTTGCCGCGGACCTGAATATATCCACGAGGAAATGAATGGTATCCGCTTCCGCATCGGGCCAAAATCTTTTTATCAAACCAACTCTGTTCAGGCTTTGAAACTATATGAGATTACCCGCGACTTTGCTGGATTTAAGGGTAATGAGTTGGTTTATGACCTTTATACCGGGGCTGGAACTATAGCTAATTTTATTGCCGGAAATGTAAGAGAGGTGGTAGGTGTGGAATATGTGCCGACCGCCATTGAGGATGCAAAGATCAATTCACAGATCAATAATATCACCAATACAAAATTCTATGCAGGTGATATGAAGGATGTGTTGAATGCTGACTTTGTGGCCGAACACGGCAAACCTGATGTGATCATTACTGATCCGCCGCGTGCAGGTATGCACCCTGATGTGGTGAATCGCCTGATGGAAATTGAAGCTGAAAAGATCGTTTACGTAAGCTGTAACCCTGCTACCCAGGCGCGCGACCTGCTGGTATTAAAGGAAAAGTATGATGTTATAAAGATCCAACCGGTAGACATGTTCCCGCATACCCAGCATGTGGAGAATGTGGTGTTGCTGGTGTTGAGATCAGAGATTAGTTAATTAGAGATTAGAATTTAGCGTTTGAATTAATGGACCCGGAAGAACTGCTTAACGAACATAATAAGGAAGAAACACAAAAGGAAAGCCCGCTGCTTAGTCTAAAAAAGGACCTGAAACTTTACAGCGAATCGATTCGCGAGGTATCCGTAGAGATTATGGTGGAGGGACTTTCCAGGTACCCAATCTTCATCGCCCATCAGCATGAGGTTAAATTGGGAGAGCCTATACTGGACAGGTATGAACTGAATACCGAGTGGAGCGTTCACGCTTCAACATTAGAAGAATTTGTAGAACGCGGCATCATTAAAAAGGAACTGCAGGAGCGGTTTACCAAATCCTATAAAAATCCGAATGATTTTATGTGCGTATTTGTGATCGTACCGGAGGGGGCTAATTTTGTGTATTATCCTTACGAAAAGAATTAGTTTCTTCCGATTTGTTGAAAGGTTGAAACGTTTAAATGTTGCAAAGTTACTTGTATATTTACCTGTAAATTTTGTAAATGAGTCGGAAACATTTCAACCTTACAACTTTCCAACATTACAACAATGAGTACAGAAAAAAAGATCCTCATATTAAACCAGCACCAGATAGAGCAAAAGATAGACCGCATTGCCTACCAGTTGCTGGAAGATAATTTTGATGAGGAAGAAATTATCATCGCAGGTATTTTGCCTAAAGGGAATTACATCGCTGAAAGATTAAAAAAGATACTTGATAAGATAGCTCCCTTCAAAAGCCGCCTCATAACTATTGAAGTTGACAAGCAAAGCACAAGTTTGCAGGCAAAAACCGATACCGATATACAGGTTTGCAATAACAAGGTGGTTATCCTGGTGGATGATGTGTTGAACAGCGGCAAAACACTGGCCTATGGTTTTGGCGTTTTCCTTGACGTTCCGCTGAAGAAGCTGCGTACAGTGGTTTTGGTTGATCGCAATCATAAAAACTTCCCGGTTACAACTGATTTTGCCGGTGTGGCCCTGTCTACAGTACTAAAAGAGCATGTAGATGTTATTTTGAATGAGGATGGGTTGGAAGATGCGGTTTATTTGAGGTAAGAAAATTTAAATTTGTATAAACAAAACAAAAAATGTCAGTAGCAGAAATAAAAAAAACGAAATTGGATTTGATTGCCTGGATAGAGCAACTTTCGGATACAAATATGCTTACTGTTTTGGATGGACTAAGAAATTCAAGAACCAATAAGGATTGGTGGGATGATTTGACCGAGGGTCAGCAAAGACAGATCAATGAAGGCTTAGAAGATGCGGAAAATGGCCGCATTGTTTCTTCAGTAGCTTTTTGGGAAAAATTAAAAAATGGCTGAAAAGCAATCTCTCAGCATCCATTGGACCGATAGTTCTGTATCTGGATCATTATCTATCAAAAAGTATTTACTGGAAGAATTTTCACAAAGAGAGGTTGACAATTTTTATAAGCTGCTCGAGGCCTTTGAAAAAATAGTTTTGACCTTTCCTAGGCTATATCCAAAAAGCATCAAGAACAGTAAAACACATCGTGCAGTATTAAGTAAACAATTATCTGTTTTTTACACAGTATCCAAAATTCAAATTACTGTAATTGCTGTACTTGATACCAGGACGGGCTATTCTAAGTGGCCTTAGTTTCTAATATCTGCTCAAGCCGCTCTGCCGTCAAACTCAACCCGTCTGCTATGATACTGGCTTTCGAATAAAAGCCTTCACGTTCGGCAAGTTTTTGTTCTATAAAGGCAATCAGCGCATCACCATGTTTTTCTTGCAGCAGCGGGCGATCTTCTTTGCCCTTTTCCAGGCGGTCGGCTAAGGTTTTAGGAGAGAGTTTGATGTAAACTGTTTTACCATGCTCTTTCATCCAGTCCATATTATCAAAGAAACATGGCAGGCCGCCGCCGGTTGAGACAATGGCATTTTCGGGATAAAATGTTTTCTTCAAAATCTCCGACTCCAGCTTGCGGAATGCATCTTCACCAAAAAGAGAAAAATATTCGGCAATGCTTAATTCAACCTTTTGTTCCAGCTTATGGTCAAGGTCGATAAACTCATAGCCCAAATGGTTTGCCAGTTTGCGGCCCAAAGTAGTTTTGCCGCTGCCCATAAAACCAATCAAAAAAATCAGCCCCACTCCCTGAAGGGGCTTTAAATCGCTATTCAAATCTTGTCTTGTATTCATATCTAATAAAACATCCCCTTTAGGGGATTATAGGGGCTCAACTCAACTTAACCCGTGGATCGATCCAAACATAAACAACATCCACCAAAATATTGATCACCACAAATATAAACGCGATAAAAAGAATAGAGCCCATCACCACCGGGAAATCCGACATTTCCAGAGCATCAACCGTGGCTTTGCCAAGCCCGTTGTAACCAAACACATATTCTACAAAAAACGAACCTGCCAGCAGCGATGCAAACCAGTTGGCAATGGCGGTTATTACCGGATTTAAGGCATTCTTTAGCGCATGCCGATAAATAACAGACTGCTCATTTAGGCCCTTTGCCCGCGCTGTGCGGATATAATCCTGGTCGAGCACATCGAGCATGGCGCTGCGGGTTAGTTGTACAATGATAGCTAAGGGTCTCAACCCAAGTGTCACCATCGGTAATATTAAATTCTTCCAGGTGATCACCTCGCCCTTAAAGGGATCATAACTATACAAGCTACCCGACATATTTAAGCCAGTGTATTTATTCAAAACAAAGCCGAATATCCAGGCAATGATGATGCCGGCAAAAAAAGAGGGCGCTGAGATTCCCAGTGTTGAAAATGCAATGGAAAACCTATCGATCCAGGTATTTTGATGTACAGCACTTAAAACACCGAGGAAAACACCTATCACAATGGCAAACAGCATTGCCGTAGTAGCCAGCACAAGCGTATTGGGTATTACCCCTAATAATAAGGATGCTACATCCTTGCGGGTTTGATAGGAGCGGCGCAGGTAGGGCCATTTTAATGCGATCACTCTTTCGGATGAAATGGGTATGAGCGTGGCATAATGATACCGTTGCTGTTCTTCAACTGTACGTGCATGTATTCCGATTGGTGAAAGATCATTAAGGTAATAGGCAAATTGTACCGGGATAGGTTTATCTAAACCAAATTCCTTGCGCACTGCCTGTAATGATTGCACATCCGCGCGCTGGCCCTGGGTCATTCGTGCCGGGTCGACAGGTAAAATATTAAAAAGGAAAAATACCACGAACACGATCCCCAGCATCACTGCGAGCCCATAACCCAGTTTGCGGAGAATGTAGCGGATCATAATTATTTCTGAAAATATTGCTTTACCAGGTCTTCGTATTTCGGCACGCTATGGTAATGCCATTTATTGATGATGGTACCATTCTTTAACAAAAATATTCCCGGATTTGCCCGAACCATGGTTTTCAGCGGCACCCCATCGGCATAAAAAATCTCGGTCACCAAATGATTGGCCTTGCTGAAAGCTTCCGCATCAGCAACAGAATTTGAAGTGAGTAGTACTGTGCGTGTATTAAAATTTTGCAGGAGCGTAGCTGCCAGCGCATTTAACCGGCCAATTGCTTCCACATCCGTATGATGCAAATCAAACGCTACAATGATAATGTTATTGAAAGGATTGGATAACAGTTCCTTAGTGTAATCGTTACCTTGTGCATCCTTTATCGCAAGGTCTTGTATCTTCGGTGTAAAGCCTTTTTTAACCAATACGCTTTCAGGTGTACCAATTACCGCCCAGTTATTGTCTTTCCAGATATTGGTTTTGATATAAGCCTTGTCGTTCATCACCTTTTCTTCACCTGTTTTTTTATTTTTCAGGTGATAAGTGATCTCAAATTCATCAGGGACAGCTCCGGGCGGGGTCTTCATTTCATCCGGTATATTGGCGCCTACTTTATAAGGTAAAAAGTCAATGACCGGCATAAAATTGTAAGTGTAAAGACCAATACCCACGGCTACTACAACTGAACCAAGAAGCAGGTTATCCCCGGTTTTTTTATTGAAAATAGGCTTAATGTTTCTTCGGTTAAAGAATAATACGATAATCAGTAACAATAGAACCAAGTCTTTGCTGAACGATTGCCACGGCGTGAGCGGGATAGCGTCACCAAAGCAACCACAGGTTTGTACTACCTTAAAGTATGCCGAGTAAAAGGTCAAAAACGCAAAGAATATGATGAGTAATAACAGTCCCCAGGCCACTGAAACGGCACGTACACCGATAAGCAGGGCAAAGCCGAGCACAATCTCCAGCGAACATAAAATAATGGCCAGGCTTAGCGTCAGTCCACTTAAAAATTCTATATGAAAAACTTCAAAATATTCTTCCAGCTTATAGGAAAAACCAAGCGGGTCGTTGATTTTGATAAGCCCCGAAAAAATGAACAGCAGGCACACTAAAATTCTGGCCCCCCATACCCCCCTAAAGGGGGACTTATATATCAATTTCTTTTCTGTCATGTTGGAAGTCATATAAACTCCCCCTTTAGGGGGTCGGAGGGCTTAGTTTAATCAATGCAAAAACGGCATAGTTAAGCATATCCTGGTAATTGGCCTTTACGCCCTCTGATGCCAGTGTTTGGCCCTTATTATCTTCTATCTGCTTTACACGCAGTATCTTCATTAAAATCAGGTCAGTGATTGAGCTGATGCGCATATCGCGCCAGGCTTCGCCATAATCGTGGTTTTTGGCGAACATCAGCTCTTTTGTTTCGTGTGCTTTTTCATCAAACATCACACTTACATGCTCAACAGAAAGTTCGTGTGGTGTATCAGGACTACTATCAAGCTGCATCATGGCTATTATACAATAATTTACTATACCCATGTATTCACTGGTGATATCTTCGTCAACTTTTGATATTTTCTTCTCTTCCAGCGTGCGGATGCGCTGTGCTTTGATAAATATCTGGTCGGTAATGGATTCAATGCGTAATATGCGCCAGGCGGTACCATAATCCCGGGTCTTTTTCATGAAAAGCCCTTTACAAATTTTTATTACCGCGTCGTATTCTGCTGCTGTGTTAGACAATTGTTGAAATGTTTGAATGTTGGAAAGTTGTAATGTTGCTCGCTGTAATATATGTTGTGCAAAGTTAACTTAACTTTACAACCTTGAAACTTTACAACGTTCCAACAAAAATCCGTGGCTAAAGATACATTTTTTCAGAAAAAGGAAACCATAAATGCGGGTGGTAAACTCATTGACCTGAACGTACCAAAGGTGATGGGCATTATCAACCTTACACCTGATTCCTTTTATGCCGGTAGTCGTAAGCAAGGCATTTCCGATGCTTTGGAACAAGCCGGCAAAATGCTGGCTGAAGGTGCTGACTTTTTAGATATTGGGGCTTATTCCTCGCGGCCGGGCGCAGATGATATTTCGATACAGGAGGAGATAGATCGCCTGCTACCTGTAGTAGAAATGATCACTGCAAATCATCCGGAGGTGATATTGTCTGTCGATACTTTCCGGTCAACCGTAGCTGAAGCAGCTATTAAAGCAGGTGCACATATCATCAATGATATTTCAGGAGGGCAGTTGGATGAAAATATGTTTGCCACTGTTGCCCGGCTGCAGGTACCTTATATATTAATGCATATGAAGGGTACGCCGCAGAATATGAACCAAATGGCTCATTACGAAGATATCTTTATCGAGGTGCTTGATTATTTTTCAGAACGTTATCACCTGTTAAAGCAATTGGGCGTGCATGATGTCATCATCGATCCGGGTTTTGGTTTTGCGAAGATGCCGGATCAAAGTTATACGCTGATGAGCCGTCTCCAGGATTTTAATATTCTCCTATTACCCATTCTGGCAGGCATATCCCGCAAAAGAATGGTTTATAGTATAACGGGCGGCACAGCCGAAGATGCCCTGAACGGCACAACCGCACTGAATACCATCGCTCTGACCAAAGGGGCTAATATACTGCGTGTGCATGATGTAAAGGAGGCGGTGGAAGCGGTGACAATCTATTGTAAAGTTACAGGCCGATAAAGTGTGCCGTACCGACCGGAAACGAACATCTCACTGTATCGAAACGATGCAGTAGAAAAAAATAGTAAGTATTCAACTAATTGATATATAAATATTTGCATTATCGGCACTTGATTTGATGGACCTATTATGTCAATAATTTGAACATGGCTTACTTCCGTAAACAACTCGAGCGGCGAACCTATTCGCAAGACCGTTACTATATCCTGATTAAAAGGCAAAAGTCAGGAAAAGCCACGTTTAATGAGTTAACCGAGCTTGATGAAATTGTAAACCGTGTGCCTGATATCCGCGAAAAAGTGATCATGGAAAATTTTATGGAGCCAGAAGAATCTGATTTTAACGACCCTTCAGATCAAGCCAGAGTAAAGCCTGATTTACAAACCCCGGGACCACTGCACCCTAACTTCTGGCACCGGCTGCAATCTCTGCTTAACCGCGTTTTCAATTCCCAGGCTTCTGCTGTAAAAACAGGCAATCAGCTTTTATCGATGTAATACTTAAGTAAAAACAACTCATTTTCAATTATTTTTATTGGCTATGAAGTTTTTTGACGCCCATATTTTATAGTTCTTTGGCTTATGATGTTTAACTTTAAGTCAAAATAAGATTAATAATGTCTCCCGCGAAAACCATAACCATAAAAAGAACAGAAAGCAGCGACCCTGATTTCCCGCTTTTGGTTGCCCTGCTCAACCTGGAGTTGAGGGAAAAATATGGAGGATTGCAGGTAATTTATGATCAATATAACCACATCAGCAATTTAGATACCGTTGTAATTGCTTATTGTAATGATATCCCTTCAGGCTGTGGATGCTTTAAAAAATTTGACGACGATACTGTCGAGATCAAGAGAATGTATGTTAAGCCTGCTGAACGGAAGCAGGGTGTTGCATCCAGCATATTAAGCGAACTGGAAGTATGGGCCAGGGAGGACGGCTTTTCCTTTACCATACTCGAAACAGCCTCAAAGCAATTGGAAGCTATTGCGCTTTATGAAAAGGCAGGCTATACCATCACCCCTAATTATGGTCAATATATCGGGATGGAAAATAGCGTTTGCATGAGGAAGGAACTTTAAGAATACCCAAATTCTTTTTTAATGGAAATAAAAGTAACCAAAACCGGGCTTGAAGCGATCCGGGATCTCCGTGTTTTATTTCTGCAGGATGGCAATTTCCAGTTTACCTATGATAAGTGCCACTTATATGGCTGGGCCGATACCTGGCTGTTTTTTATCGATGGTGAAAAAGCTGGATACGGCGCGGTATGGGGTTCTGAAAAGAGAGAAGACAGAAATTCCATTTTTGAATTTTATATAATCGAACCATTCAGAAAATCTGCAAATATTATTTTCGAAAAGTTTTGTATTGAATCCGGCGCAACGCTGATTGAGTGCCAGAGTAACGACAGGCTGTTGTGCTCCATGCTGTATGAATATGCGCCTAATATTAATGCTGAGGCTGTTCTTTTTGAGGACGATTTTCAACCCAATCTTTCTATTCTAGATGTCACTTTTGGCCGGGAAACTTCAGCAGACATTACAGGTCCTGATGCAGGGGGTTATTACTTAAAAATACATGGCAAAATTGTTGCTACCGGAGGCTTTATGCTGAATTATAATTGGCCATACGCCGATATCTATATGGAAGTAAAAGAACCTTTCCGCCGGAAAGGCCTGGGTAGCTTGCTCATCCAGGAATTGAAAAAGGAAATTTACAGGATGGATCGCGTGCCCGCTGCCAGATGCAATGTTGATAACAAGGCATCGAAAGCAACCTTGTTAAAAGCTGGCTTTAAAGTTTGTGGGGCGAGGTTAAAGGGGGGTATAAAATTGCCCCTTCAAGCGTCCGCGATTGAAGGATGATAGTTGCAAGTGTCCACACTTGCGGTTTATGTCTTATGAAGTTCCGTAAGCGTAGACGCTTACAAAAGTTTTAGTTCAAGCGTGGACGCTTGAACTGGCGGGGGGGCAAATATATTAGCTAAATTCATTGATCAGTTACTGATTTCATGCTGTTATCATACTTACTCCATTCTTCTATTGTAAAACTATTTTTAAAACTAAATGCGAAGGGAGTTTCGCCCTTATTTCTCAAATGGCTTAACCTCTCTACACCATCCATGGCAGTAGGAATATAGCCAGCCGGAATGTACCATAATGCCATGTGCATATCAGACATTTTTTCAAACCATTTTTTGCGCTGCTTAAAAATTTCCACATGATTGGATTGATAAACAAATTGATGCAGTTTATCCATATTTTCCCAAACCGACATATTTACAATGATGAAATCGTCCTCATAAACCTTGATAGATGTGGCGTTGTTATCATCGGTCTTAAGTCGCCATATAAAACCATCCGATCCCTCAGCGAGGGCATTGATGCTATCCAGATTGGCAACAAATTCGGCCATTACAGGACTATCGATCGGGGCAAGCATCTTGGCTATATTGATCTGAGCTAAATGAAATTCCATGTAATTTTTGTTTTCAGTAAATATTGTAAAAATTAACTGCAACACAAGCGGTTAATAATTTTCTATCCCACCAACTCCGCCATCAATAAAATAGAATCAATATACTCCCTGTCATTTGCCAGGCGTGGCACTTTATGCTGGCCACCCAGCTTGCCTTTTTCCTTCATCCAGTTGAAGAAGGTGCCTTGTGGGGCCTTGTGTACAATGGGGCGGCGGAGCGCCATATCTTTAAAGCGTTTGGCGTCATAATCGGAGTTGATGCGGCGCAGGGTTTCGTCGAGCAGGTCAACAAAGCGTTCAAACTCAGGTGGTTTTTGTTCAAATTCGATGATCCATTCGTGAGCGCCGCATTCATCCCCTTTAAAATAAATTGGGGCGGCTGTATATTCCCTGATGATAGCCCCGGTTTGGCGGCAGGCCTCATCAAGGGCGCGTTCGGCATTATCAATGATCAGCTCTTCACCAAAAGCATTGATAAAATGTTTGGTGCGCCCGGTAATTTGTATCCGATAAGGTGAAAGCGAGGTGAACCGGATGGTATCGCCGATCATGTACCGCCATAACCCCGCATTTGTGCTGATGATTAGCGCATAGTTTTTGTCCAGCTCTACTTCATCAAGCGTGAGTGTTTTGGGATTTTCATCATGGAGATGTTCCAGCGGTAAAAACTCGTAGAATATACCATAGTCCAGCATCAGCAGCATATCGCCATGCTCCTCCTGGTCCTGTATGCCGAAGAAACCCTCCGATGCGTTATAGGTCTCCAGGTAATGCATATCATCTTTGGGTATCAGTTGCCTGAACTGCTCCCGGTAAGGGGTAAAATTAACCGCACCATGAAAATAAAGCTCAAGATTTGGCCAAACTTCCAGCAGATTCTTTTTACCGGTGATCTCCAGTATCCGTTTAAATAAAAGAATATTCCAGGTAGGCACGCCGCTGATGCAGGTTACATTTACATCCTTGGTGGCATTGGCCATTTTCTCGATTTTCTCCTCAAAATTCTCGAGCAGGGCGATGTCCAAATGTGGAGTGCGGTAAAACTCCGCCCATATCGGCAGGTTCTTCATGATCACTGCAGAAAGATCGCCAAAAAAAGTATCCGCCTTTAACTGGCTCACCTGGTGACTGCCGCCTAAAGTCAATGCTTTCCCGGTAAATATCCTTGCACTCGGGCGGTTGTTAAAATAAAGCGTAAGCATATCCTTACCACCCTTAAAATGGCATTCCTCCAATGATTCCTCGCTTACCGGGATAAACTTACTGCGATCACTGGTGGTGCCTGATGATTTGGCAAACCAGCGTATTTCTGTCGGCCACAGCACATTTTGTTCGCCCTTCAGCATCCTTTCGATATAAGGCTTCAGGGTATCATAATTTTGTATGGGTACGCGCTGTTTAAACTGCGTAAGGTT
>Ga0206890_1194_pt1 | contig 18277 bp, 20 predicted proteins | sample Alteio_BWOrgHeat_58_FD_152960 | JGI IMG/M metagenome (GOLD analysis project Ga0206890, IMG submission 152960) | Enriched cells from forest soil in Barre Woods Harvard Forest LTER site, Petersham, Massachusetts, United States - Alteio_BWOrgHeat_Nextera6 ... | reverse complement strand
AAGGCAGAAAAGTTCGACCCTGATTACTTGTTGGGATTATACAAGAAAGCCGGAGCCAAATATTTTATGACAATGGGTTCGCACCATGATAATTTTCATATGTGGAACTCGAAGCATAGCCGCTGGAACGCGGTAAAAATGGGCCCTAAGAAAGATATAGTGGGCATGTTTAAAAAAGCCGCGCAGGATCATGGCCTTAAATTCTGCATTAGCGATCATTTATGGATCAGTCCAAAATGGTTTTCTACCAACAAAGGCGCAGATAAGGATGGCCCCTACGCCGGTAAATCTTATGATGGCATTATCCCGCAATATGCCGACCTGTATGGCGATTCGCAAAAAGTTTATACCGACTTGCCCTGGAATGAAGACGGGATATCCGAAGCATGGAAAAAGAAATGGTTCCTGATCATCAAAGATCTTGTAGACAACTATCAACCCGACCTTTTATATTGCGATGGTCACATTCCTTTTGAGGAGTATGGCTTAAATACATTAGCTAATTTGTATAACCAGAGCGCCGCAAAAAATGGCGGCATTACACAGTCAATATACACCAGTAAGCGTAAAGAAGATTCCGAAGTAGGTACCTGCGTTCTGGATGTGGAACGGGGAGTGGTCGATTCGATCTGGCCGCGCCCATGGCAAACGGATACCTGCATCGGCGACTGGCATTATAACCGGGATACAGTCGGCCACTATAAAACACCAAAAACAATAGTGGATATGCTGGTTGATATCGTAAGCCGCAACGGTAACCTGATGCTCAATTTTCCATTGCCTGCCAGCGGCATGCTTGATAGTGATGAGCTAAGCATACTGGATGGCATCACCAAATGGATGGCCATCAACAGTGAGGGTATTTATGCCACCCGCCCCTGGAAGATATTCGGCGAAGGCCCGGCAACGGCCTCCACCAAAGTCCAAACCCAATTTAATGAAAGCAAGCGCCAGGAAATGACCTTTGAAGATGTGCGTTTTACTACAAAAGGAAAAACGCTTTATGCCTTTTTTATGGGTTGGCCGCAAACCAGCCAGGTAATCATTAAGCCGCTCGCAACCAATAATCCGCAGCAAACCGGTAAAATTGAGAATGTAGAGTTGTTGGGATATGGCAACGTTCAGTTTACAAGGGATAATGAGGGTTTAAAGGTATCCCTGCCATCACAAAAACCTTATGAGCACGCTTATACTTTAAAACTCTCGGGAGTTGATCTTACCTAATTAAATGAAAACATTAGTTTGCACACAACCAGGTAATTTTGAATATCAAACAACAAAGCAGCCGGCTTTAACGCCTGGCAGTGCTGTCATAAAAATCAAGCGTATAGGTATTTGCGGCACCGATCTGCATGCATTTGAAGGCACACAACCTTACTTTAATTACCCGAGAGTTTTGGGTCATGAGTTGGCAGGCGAACTGGTTGAATTTGATAATGCCCCTGGTTTTGAAACAGGCGAACAGGTAACCATCATTCCCTATTTCAATTGCGGAACATGCATTGCCTGTAAGTCTGGTAAGCCCAATTGTTGTGTAAATATAAAGGTATGCGGTGTGCATATTGATGGCGGGATGGCTGAATATTTGTCCGTGCCATCATATTCACTTGTTCATAGCGATGGTTTAAGTCTTGATGAACTGGCTTTGATCGAGCCGCTTGCCATTGGTGCGCATGGAATAAAAAGGGCAGGGGTGATGCCCGGAGAGTTTGTTTTGGTAATAGGTGCAGGGCCAATTGGATTAGGAACTATGGAGTTTGCACGTATTGCAGGGGGAAATGTGATCGCAATGGATATTAATGATGCACGTTTGGAATTTTGCAGGAATAAACTAAAGATAGATTATACCATCAACGCACTTTCAGCAAACGTTTTGGAGCAGTTAAGTGATATTACCAATGGTGAGATGCCCACGGTGGTAATTGATGCAACAGGCAGCCGGCAAGCGATCAATAATGGATTCCAATACATGGCGCATGGCGGGCGCTATGTACTAATCGGTTTGCAAAAGAACGAGATCAGCCTTAGCCATCCTGAATTTCACAAACGTGAAGGAACATTAATGAGCAGCAGGAATGCTACCCGTGCAGATTTTAAGCACGTAATGGATGCAATGAAAAAGAAATTGGTAGATCCCTTAACCTATATAACTCATCGTGCTGATTTTGGTGGGATAAAGCACAAATTTCCCACATGGCTTAACCCGGAAACTGGCGTTATTAAGGCAATGGTTTCAGTTTAAAGAAATATTTATAAATTTAGTACCAAATTTTTCAGTTCATGAAGACATCAAACAGGAGAAAATTTATTGCAACCGCCGCATCTCTTGCCGCAGGCGCTGTAGCAGCATCGGCCATGCCGCTAAGCAAAACAGAAAATAAATATCCTATCGTCCATCATGTGTTTTTCTGGCTTAAAAACCCGGGTTCAAAGGAGGATAGGGATAAGTTGGTTGAAGGAGTAAGAACGCTTTCAAAAATAGAAACCGTGCGTGAATTTCGTGTAGGCATCGTTGCCGATACCGAAAAGCGCGACGTAGTCGACAAAAGCTGGGCAGTATCTGAACTGATGTTCTTTAGCGATCTTGCCGGTCAGGCAACCTATCAAACTCACCCTATTCACCTGGAGTTCATTAAAAACTACAGCCACTTGTGGGAGAAAGTTATTGTTTATGATGCTGCTGATGCTTAGCATATTCTATAATTCTTACTCAAGCAATACCAAAACAATCATTTTAATTTTACATCCACTTAGAGATGATCTGATCCAGGGTCTTTCGGTCGATAGTTTTAAACTTTAGTGGAAAATAATGAATAAAGCTTCACCTTTCTCTTATTTAACTAAAGATTAAACAGTTAGAACTAAGAATATTTATTTTGGTTCGATTTATTGTTGCCTGATAAAATTATTTATTTGAAAATAGGCAATATGCTTCCAAATAAAGCGTATGTATTACTATATAAAATGTTTAAAGCCATTTAAAATATCAGTATCGGTTATTTGTATTATTAACTTTAAGTTACAATCCAATACTGTTCTTTATAAACTTGAATGCAAATCTGCCAGTTCAAGAATAATTCTTTTATTAAGCCGGGTATCCGGTGTATAAGCATATAAGCTGCCCATCTTTTTATATGCTCTAAATCCGCAATAATTCAAATTTAATATAAACTTTAATTATTTGATTATGGAAACACAAACAATGAAAGCAACAAATTCAAAACTTAAGGAGTTTTTTGTTGACCAGTTAAGAGACATCTACTGGGCAGAAAAGAAACTGGAAAAAACATTTCCTAAACTACAGGAAGCGGCGACCACACCGGAGTTGAAGGATGCTTTTGGCAATCACCGGCATCAGGCACAAACGCATGTTGACCGCCTTGAGCAGGTATTTGGCATGATCAATGAGAAGGTGGATTCCACTAAGTGCTCTGCAATAGCTGATATTGTAGATGAAAGTGTTGATATTATTGACGAAACAAATAAAGGCACCGCACAAAGGGATACAGGCCTCATCTTTACAGGTCAGAAAGCCGAGCACTATAAAATAGCTACTTACAGCGGGTTGATCACCCTGGCTAAAAATATGGGCTATAACAATGCGGCAGATGTTTTAAGGAAGACGCTGGCTGAAGATAAGGAAACTGATGCCTTATTATCACGGATTGCCGAAAACAATGTCAACTACCAGATGAACTAAGAAATTAAATAAGCAAGCAGCGTTATTTTATTTCTTAATTAAATCTCCTAAACCAGTATTCATCACGAATACTGGTTTTTTGTATGGAAGATATTTAGGCCCAAAGAAATTACACCCGCAAAAACGTATTCTTTTTATAAAGGAAATACAGAAACAGCCATTTAACAAATAGGAGGGTGATCGCCATTAATACTGCCCCCCAGGGTTCGCCTGCCAGTTGGCCAAGCCAGCCGAAAAGATGATTATTGGCGAATCCCCAATTGATGATGTGCCCTGAAATATAGATGAGTATGGAATTCATTCCGATTACCTTGAAGAAAAATGCCCACTTTTTGTAGCCTCTTATATCAATGATATAATAAAACAGGGACATTAATAGCAGGCTTATTCCTCCCACATGCAGTACAAATGAGCTCGACCAAAGATTTTTGTTGATTGGGAAATCCAGGTTCCAAATTTGTGCCAGGATTAAGAAAAGAACACCCACACCTGCTAACCTTAATGCCTTACCTTCGGGTGTATATGTTTTCTTTTTTAGCAGTGTTCCTGCGAGGATGCCCAATATGCCGGTACTAATGGCAGGGATTGTTGAGAACAAACCCTCAGGATCATGCATGTTTGGTCGGCCATCAGGGAATGGGACATATAAATGACCCGGAAGTATCGTCCGGTCAACATACGATGCAAAATTTCCCTGCGGACTTAAGTCGCCATGAGCAAAGCCGGGTGCCGAAGTGAATTTCAGTAATAAATAATAGCCGATTAGAAAAAACCAGAACCATGCTATCTGTGCCCATTCTTTCGCATATAAAAAGATCATATTTGCAAACATGTAAGCAATACCAATGCGCCCCAGCACACTTGGGAAACGTATATCAGCGATCGGCTGAATTTTAAGCCCGTTGTTTACAAAAATGCCCAACAGCACTAAAATCAGCGTACGCTTCATCACTCTTAGCATCAATTGCTCCCGGGTTTTTCCCTTTTCCAGTTCCCTGCCTACCGAAAATGGGGTAGATACACCAGCCATAAACAGAAACAATGGAAAGATAAGGTCATAAACATGAAATCCGTTCCACATAGGATGTTCAAACTGATCTGAAATCATGTTCCAAAAGGGCGTGTTAGCTGCATGGCCTATCGAATGGAAAAGCTCATCAGCGCCCATGATCATCAGCATATCAAAACCACGTAATGCATCTAAGGAGTAAAGCCGTGTGGAGGTTTTTTGAAAGTCGTCGGCAGGGTTTGCAGTCATATTCAGGGGTTTAAAATGATTGTTTGAGTTTAGCAAAATAAAGCTAAGTAATCATTTGTACTGCACACCTTGCGCTTGGTAATATTTCTATTACAAAGACTTATTCGTTGTAGGCCTCAATTTGCCTGCCTATCTGATTTGTTTCTTCGTCATTATCAAACAGGGGCATTTCCGTTACTGAGTCGAGTTTAAGCCAATGCTGTTCGGTATCTTTTTGTATAGTGCTGTATTCAACGCCTTCTTTAAAAATAGTGTAGATCCCTTCACCTTCAGGGAAAACAGAGTAAGTAATATTGCCTATCTCAATATCAAATGGTTCATTCATAGGTTAATGCTTTTTCTTATTGCTCATTTTTGCCTTTGTACCGGCACTGTAATTATAATCCTTTTTGTTGCTTGCCTTTTTTTCATGAAAAGCTGAACCACGTTCAGCTTCACTGTTTTTTGCTGCCGCGACTTGCTTCTTCGCCTTTATGTCCTTTTGCTCTTTAGCGATCAGCAGGTTATCCGGCAATTCGTTCACAGGTATCTTTTGACCGATAGTATGTTCGATTTTACTCACCATATCCAACTCCAGATCAGTGGCGAATGTAATAGATTCGACAGTTTCAACACCCCGATTCACCATCCTGTTGATAAAAATTTCTTTTTCTTCCGGTAATTCAAAATGGAACAGGTAGGGGATATCACTTAAATCAAGCGAACCCTGCAACTCTGTGGCGATGATCAGAACCCTTACCTCATCCTGATCCTTAAATTCTTCTATCGACTTAAAACCCTTCGATTCAAACATCATGGGGTTTAAAATGGCCACCTTGCCCTTAATATCCACCCGCAAACTGTTATACGCCTTTTCAGCATTAAGCCTTGTGTTTACAAATACAACGGCCTTTGGATATGCTTCAGCATCGCTCAGCAGCAGGCTTAATAAATTAAGCTTCGTCCTGAAATTCGGTATATGATATAAAGTCTGCGTACATATCTCTGCTTTTGTTTCGCCCAACTCCTCAAACTCAACCAAAGCAGGCATATGCATAAATGGATCGATCATTTGCTCCAGTTTGCCATGCATCACCTCAGTAAATACCAGGTGCTGGCATTTGATAATGCTGTTGGCCAATTCTGCGACGGGTAGCTGTGCGCCAAGCCTTACAATCTCCGAAGCATCGTCCACAATAAACATCATGATCTTATTAAGATTTAGGCCGAGTTTCAGATAGATGGCACGTGCCCTTGCCGGAGTTGCCACCACAATATCGGCCCCATCTGCCAATGCATCAAGCTGCGGCTGCATGGACGGTTCGGTATACAGGCCAACAACCCGTATACTGGCATTTTTGTTCAGAACCTCAATTTGGGAGATCACCTCCAAAACCTTTTCCTTATCCGGAACTAAGATCAACGCCCTTGGTGCTTCCTCAACACCATATTTTAAGCGCATAAGCACACCCAAAATATAAGCCGTAGTTTTACCACTTCCTTCAGGGGCCACAGTAATTAAATCCTGCCCGCCGATGATCCTGGTGAGGGTTTTTAATTGTACTTCCTTAGGCGTAAAAAATCCCGCCTCGGTTACCGCCCGCACTAATTGCTTATTTAACTTTAATTTATCTGCCCACATTTGCTGCAAAGGTAGCAATAAGTCTTAAGTCGTGAGTTTTAAGTCTTGAGTCGGTGATTTTGATTTATTCCAAACATAAAACTGTTAACTTTGCCATAAGATGAGCAATAACGATATAATGAAAAAGCTGCGCGTGGCGCTTAAATTAAGGGACGATGATATTGTTCATATTTGCAGCCTTGTCGATTTTGCAACTACCAAAACTGAACTCGGCGCTATCTTCCGCGATAAAGATCATCCCAACTTCAAACCCTGCGGCGACCAGCTATTGCGGAACTTCCTGAACGGCCTCATCATTTACAAACGCGGCCCGATGGAAAAAAAGCCGGATAATTAATGCTGGATATTATCTACCGGGATGAGCACCTCATCGCCATTAATAAACCGCACGGTCTGCTGGTGCACCGTTCAAAAATTGCAGCTGATGCTGAGGAATTTGCATTACAACTGCTTCGCGACCAAATAGGGCAGAAGGTAAACCCGGTACACCGTATCGACCGCAAAACCGGTGGTGTATTACTTTTTGCCTTTGATAAACAGGTTGAAATAGCCATGCAAAAGCAATTTGCCGAAAACCTGGTAAAAAAGAAATACTTAGCCATTGTGCGCGGGCACACACCCGATGGTGAAGATATTGATTATCCGCTGCGAAGAGACGATGGAACGTTACAGGAAGCCTTTACAACTTACCGCACTCTGATACGCGCAGAGCTTGATATACCCCTTGGGCAGCATCCCACATCAAGATATTCTCTTGTTGAAGCTACCCCGGCAACTGGCAGGATGCACCAATTAAGAAAGCACTTAGCCCACATTTTTCACCCCATTATTGGCGACCGTACGCATGGATGCAATAAGCAAAACAAACTATTTAAGGAGAAATGGGAAATGGAAACGATGCTGCTGCATGCCTCTTCGGTAGAGTTTAATCATCCGGTTATGGGTGGTGTTATCAGTATAGAAGCTCCTTTGCAATCAGAATTTTTGAGGGTGATGGAGTTGATGGGGTGGGAGTAAATAACTTTATTTGTATATTAAGATTTCCAATTTTAAAACTTAAACTTTTATTTTGTATCTGCGATTCATTACCCGGTTCATTAATGAAGAGGATAAGCCTCAAACAGGAATATTTAATGCAATGGGATTTATACGTGATCATAAATCCACATTAGACGAAGATGAGTTGATACTCAAAGACCTGTATGTATGGTTTAAAAATCACTTAGATGTGCCTCATTGGTATATTAATGAAGATAGAGAATATGGAGTTAGATCCAAGGCTTTTTCTTGGTTCAAGGACTCAGCCAGAGAGCATATATTAAAAATAAATGATTCGATTATTGTACTTGAAAAATACAATTTGATTGTAGAAAGAGTTACAAGCAAAAATCCTGGTACTATAGTTTATGAAGATGAATTTCAAATAGCGGCTATACCGTTTAAATGGCAACACAAAATAATAAAGTAATCGATTAAGTGTATTCTTGGAAATCTCAATGCCTTCAGGCACCTTTCGCCCGTTCAAGCGTCCACGCTTGAATGATAACAGTAGCAAGTGTCTACACTTGCGAATTATTGGGCCGTAAGCGTAGACGCTTACAAAGGTATTAGTTCAAGCGTGGACGCTTGAACTGGCTGTGGGTGATGGAGTTGATGGGGTGGTAAATCTCAATGCCCTTCCGGCACTTGCCGCTGTATCACCTTATACCTGCCGCTTTTAATTAACTTTTCCTGCTCAGCTGAGAACGATTCCCTTCCGCCGAAATCCTGCACCCAGTAATGGTTAAACTCCGCTACGCCGATTTCTTTAAATGCCGGGTTCATCAGGTTTTTGCAATGACCCTCGCTATGAAGCCAGCCATTCATCACCTCGTCAATACTCATTTGGCCCAGGGCGATATTTTCGCCCACGGTATAAGTCCTGAAACCTTTAAAGGCATAACCGGCTGCAGTAATGCGCTGAGCCATCGTTCTCCCATCCTTGCTGGTGTGGCTGAAATAGTTTTTGCCCGACATATCCTCCGCATGTCCCATAGCAGCATCCTCCAATTGATCATTCCATGTTAAAGGAGGTGCAGGCGCAAAATAGGTGTTTCCGCAATTGCAGCCCTTGTGCCGGGCCTCGTTCACCCGGTCGAGGAATTTCTCTTTGAAATGCTTTTCGCTTTGCAACCCTGGCTCAACAGGTATACAGGATAGAAATATTAGGAGAGTAGTAAGAGCTCCAAAAAATAAACGCTTCATATAGATAGGACAGCTGAATAAGCGGGTAGTTTAATCAAATGTAAATCATTAACGGGAAAATCAATGATTTCGTTTGATCCTTGACCTCCAAAAACCGGGCCTTTTACGCTTAAATCTCAGGAATAAAATAATGGTGATGAGTACAACAACAATGATCAGTATTACAATAGCGCCGTCTTTTTTGTAGAGTTGAGCCTGGAGAGCTTCCTGCTGTTCATTGTATAAAGTTTTTTTTTGGCCTGTATTACGGAGTCGCGACTGCTTATTTTAGCTATTAACTTGGCCTCGTCTGCCTTTTTTATACTGTCATCTATCGCACGCGACCTTTTTAATGCGATATCAGCCTTCCCGTAGTTTTTTTGCTTATCGTAATACAACGCATAGCCCAATTGTACCTGCGATTCCTGCTTTGAATAATGATTTTGCGAAGCGATCTGCAAGGCCTCGTTCAAATCGCGCATGGCCAGTTTATAATCCTTGATGTCTGTTTTAATAGATGCCAGTTCGAGCAGGGAATTAATAACTGCGGGATTATTATTTTTTATGCGGGCAAGGCTGTTCGACTGCAGGATGAACCATTTAGCCTGACTGTATTTATGCTGCGCATGATACACCCTCGCCAGATCATCAAAACTGGTCTGCAAACCCGAAGTATCATTATATCTCGAATAAAGGTGCAATGCCGATAACGTATTGGCAATAGCCAGATTCTGATAAGAAACTCTCGTTTTTCTATTACTTATCGTATCAAACTTAATGTATTGCTGGGCAATTTGAGTGTATACAGGAGCCTTTAATGAGTCGTCAATAATAGCCCCAAGCTCTTGTTTTAAACTGTCGATAACGCTTTTAGTAAGTTGAGGAGCCTGTTTCAAAACTAAGCTGTCGGTACCATTAGTATTGGCGCGCAGTTCGAAGCAGGAGAGTATAATTAGGATAAATAGTATAAGTTTCTTCACAGTAAAAGGCAATTGCAATAGTTTTTTCAATACTATACATGCAAATAGCATGCCTTTTATACTTAAAATTCATTTTAGTTAAAACACTTTACCAATTAGTTAAATAACTGGCGTTAAACCATTAATAATTAATATTCGGATGATTTGGATTGATTTATTCAGCCTGCATTCAACTACACAGGAGTATGGTAATTAGTACATTATAGTAGATTATTGGGGATTTTGTGAGCGATTTACCTTATCAGCGCTTCGTATTTTGTGATAAACGCGTTGAATGAACTGGCCTTTAATAACAAATTAAACAAACTGATCCCCATTGCGGCGCAAAGTATGCCTGCAAGTACATCCAGCACATAATGGTGACTCAAATAAACCGCAGAGAACCAGATACCGATCATCACCATAGCAAAGAATATATTTGCGCGCCCAAGCTTATTCTTCAATCCATAATACAAAACAATAACCGGGTAGGAGGAGTGAAGCGACGGCATGGCCGCAAATACGTTGGAACCTTTCGCGTAGATCGATTTAAAGATACCCACATGAAATAAGGCGTCGAATTTGGCTAAACCTGCCGTATTACCCCGTGTGTGTGGATGAAATATAAAGCCATTAAACTGAACGTACCAGGGCGGTGCCGCTGGGTAAGAATAGTATACGATAAATCCCAAGAAATTAACAAGAACGAAGGTGAGTGAAAATAGCAGGAATTGCCTCCGGTTTGTAAAGAATAAATATGCTGCAAACGCCAGCGGTACAGGTATCCAGCATAAATAAAATATGCCGGTAATGATATCTAAAAATGTATGCCCGTTTAACCTCCAGTATTCATTAGGTGTTAATATGTTGTTTTGATAATGGATACCAAAAAGATGCTTTTCGAAATTATAGAGATCGGCAATGTGAACAGGGTTATAATTATAATTAGGAAATGCCTTCATATAATCAAATATGATCCAGTAGACGATGAATATCGAAAAGCCGAGGACAAATTTGCGTGTTATGGTGGACAGGTAGTAAAGGCAATTAAAGATCAATACCAATACTACCTCGTCGGACTTGAATCCAATAAGGTACCACGAAAAAAGCAGATAAGCCAATGATATAACCGAAACAATTACTGCCGAACGTACAGTAACCGGATTGCCAGAACTGGCACCATTACCCATGCTATTTTTTTATAAAGTCTGACCGGAATATTTTATCCCAAAACGGCGAGCTCACACCATATCCTTTGTCGGGGTCCTGGTAATGGTGCAGCATATGATGTTGCTTGATCTTTTTCCAGAGTGCGCCTTTAAAGTTAAAATGATGTATGGCATAATGCGATATATCATAAAACAAATAACCCAATAAAAAGCCGGGGAAAAATCCAAAGATATAATTGACTGGTAAAATTGCCTTAAACAGAAAGTAAAAACCTGTAGCCAAAGGGATACTCACCGATGGCGGCAATACCAAACGCTTGGCGTCGCTTGGGTAATCATGATGAACGCCGTGGAATATAAAGTGCATTCTTTGCGCCCAGGGCTTGTCAGGTGGGGCATAGTGGAATACAAAACGATGCATAATGTATTCAACAAACGTCCAGATAAATACGCCGAGTATGAATAACTCAAAAAAGGTTAGCACTGGTATACTTACGTCGAATAGAGCCTTGTAGGTACAAAACAATATTACCGGCATAAATATAAATATGGGCACAGTAAAATGCACCTTTGATAAAACTTCTAAAAGATCGCTTTTAAACATTCTCACAGACTCCTGTGAGTTGGAAACATATTTTTTCTTCATAACACTCAGGGTTTAAAACGTTCTACAATTTCTCTGCCTGTTATAGGGTCGGTGCCCTTTATTTCAACATAAACTACATTAGGGAACCAAAAGGAACCGCCCTCAATTTTTACAAAAATACGGTTTATCATCACCTGTTTTTGCTGAATTAATGCGAATATATGATATTTTCCCTCTGCCGACCTCATCAAAGTGAGCGGAAATTTTTTGTATGACACAAATCTGATATCATAGTTGCCATTATCGAGTGCCTTTGATGTTAAACCATAAGCAAATTTACGCTGGATATAACTTAAATCCTGTTTTTCCCCGTTTTCGGCATATCTTATCCAATAAGCTTTTATAGGTTCGGCATTATTTGGCTTCCTATTATTATCCAGGTTCAGATCATAAACGATAGTATTTGTATTTGACGTGCGCTGCAAATAAAATAATCTTTGTGCCGTGACTGGTGGTACAGGGTATGCTCCTCCGTCGCCGGATGATTTTATATTGACATCAGGGCGGTGGAAGATGGGCTTTATTGACTCGGAAGAAAATGAAAGGAAGGAAAAAGTGAAGAGTAGTAAAAAATTAAATCGCATTAAAAAGCAGGTATTATTTATTGTTTGTTTTTCTGTTCGAGGGCTTTTTTAGCGCCTCTCAGCCGGTTAAAGGCAGTTACATTAGTTAAAATAGCAAGCATCACTATCGGAAAGGTGAAAATGGACATGGTTTCAAATACATGGAACTTGATACCCGGAACATATAATTTATAATTTCCGCCGATATATAATGAGGTTACACCACACAATATGGCAAAGAAACCAATAGTCACAACCCTTTCAGGGCGTTGCATTAAGCCACCTTTGGCATCAACGCCTAGCCCCTCGGCACGTGCCCGCACGTAACTTACCATCATAGAACCGATCATGGCTATAAATGCAAATATCGAGCTCAAAAAATAGTGATGCCCTACCAGGTAATAGCATATCCCCAGAAACATGATCAGTTCGCTGTAACGGTCGAGAACCGAATCATACAGGGCGCCAAATGTTGATTTCATATTACCAAGCCGTGCCACCTGCCCGTCAAGCATATCAAATAAGCCTGCAAAGAGGATCAGACCGCCTGCCCAGCCCACATAGGTGAGGTCCCCGCGGTTGCCTTCTTCGGCACCTACAATAAATATCACTGCCACGCCTATATTTAGCACAAAACCAATGGTAGTAACTGCATTTGGCGTTAATCCCAGCTTAATTAATACCTTAACAAAGGGATCTATTACCTTATATATGCCTAATTGGAGGTTGGTACGTAAAGATGCCTGATGTTCCATAATCACAAAAATTTTATTCCGTATAAATATAACTAAAAATTAAAATCAGCCCTCGCACGGATACCCCATTTGGCAACATCCTGGTTATCAAGATAAGTAAATCGCCTCACAAGGTCAACTCTTATAAATTTAAAAATATTTTCAATACCTACGCTGCCTTCTACATACGGTGTTCTACTCATGATATAAGTAATAGGTTTCCCGCTGCCATCAACAGGGAATTGATATAATGACGGATGTAGCGAAGGATTGTTTTCATCAGTTACACCTCCCCATAATGCTTTTGCCGAAACTACTTCCCGCCATTTCAATTTCTTGAATAATGGTATTTTATTAAAGAAGAAGCCGTTAAAATGCTGATCCAGGTTAAGGCTTTCATAATGGTCGTTCGCAAATTCCAGGAAGTTCATCAGGTTATATGAATCTACCTGGTAAGCATAAGTTTGGTTGGCCCTTGGTATAGTAAGCAGGGGATAAGGCAATTGCCCGAATATTTTGCCTGCCTCAAACGTTGCATCGGCATAACCCAATATCGAAAAGAAAAAGTGCTTATCTACGCGCAAATGCAAATTTTGATAACCATATTGGCCACCTAATACATTCTTTAAACCCGCAGTATAATCAAGCGCGATTACCGGGTATTTACTTATAATGGGTACACGGTAAATTTTCCCCTGGTAAAACTGTTCGTGCGGCGCATAGCGCAAGCCTATTGTAGCCTCGGTTGTGGTAAGCTCATCAATCACATTTGGGGCACCATTCACATCATTAATAAAATACAATGAGCCCGCAGGTGACTGCTTCCAACTTTTGAGGCCCAGGCTGTATGAGAAATGATTTTCATATTCATGCACATAATCCAGCCTGTAAAAATCATTGTATAAATACTTATCGTTATTACCTCTTTTAAAGGAAAGCAAAAAGTTATCTTCCTGCACAAACTGAAGTGCCGCACCAGGTATTTTGGTATCCCGCTGAAAACTTGCCCTGATATAGTCCTGTGGGAACTTATAAATGGATTTATTATTAAGTGAATAGGTAGCACTTAAAAAATACTTCCACTTTTCATCCTTAAACCCATAGGCTGCATAAGTTTCGAAGTAGTAGCGCTTGCTTAGTTCCGGTGTTGTTCTGCCGCCAAACCTCAGCCTCAATCCTTCAACAGGATTAAAACTGTAAAAGGCATTTGCAGGGCCAACTTCAAACGGCCCAAATGATTTATAACCGGCGAGTACAAGGGTTATCACATCCATTGTACGCCGATAAGACGGCATGGACCTTAAGGTATCAATATTATGATAAACTTTTGATTCAGCAGTAGATAAGGTATCCAATCGGTTTTGCGACCAGTATGCGTTACTCCTGTTTTTGGAATCATCATTAACTATAAGTGCTGGGCCATCGTAGGTAGTATCAGGAAGTGCTTTATTTACAACATAATCCTTATAGGTAATCGTTCTGGAGCCTACTGCGCCGCCTTTTTTGCTTTTTGTTAAACCAAAATCAGCCAGGATAGTGCTTTTGCTTAAATGATAACGGCCATCCGGATTTTGGTCAAAATCCAGGTTAACGCGCATGGTATTAATAAAATTAAGGTTGATGTTTTTGTTGATCATTAATATTGCCCGCTGCACTGCATAGTTGCCATCAAGGGTGATATAGATTTTCCCTTCAAAAAGCATGTCTGTGGTATTACGGGGGGTAAAGCTGAGTTCAACACATTTGGTGTTATTCACCATGATGGTATCTGTGATGAAAAACTTATAAAAAGTAGGGGCCGAGTTTGATATCGGGCTCAGAAATTGGTTGGTCACCAAATAGATATTGTTGGAATAAATATCCACCTCATAATAAAGGTGTTTGAAATACTGGCCCAAACCCTCGTTATCAATATAACTTCCAAAATTCACTCCTTTTTGAGCCAATACCACCGTTTTTTTCTTTTCCGGACTTTTGCGGTAGTAATACTGGCTTAACTTTTCATCAAGATATATGGGGAGTAAGGATTTACCGGGGATGGTAGTGCTGTCGCGATTGTCAAGAAGAAATTTATACTTTTTGAAAAACTTTTTGTCAGAAAGGGTAGGAGATACATTACTGAGCGAGAACTGCATTTTATCATATTCCTTGTACTGCACATAAGCATAGCTTTCCGGTCGGTTTTGATCTTTATGCGCTATTACCTGCCTAATAAGCTCAACCGCAGGGTTATCTTTGTTTTTGTACTTCGTCTTTTTACCCGATCTGATCACCACTTCACTCAATTGTTGTGTGGATGGCGACAGGCGGATATTTAAAACCTGGTCCTGGCCGGCAGTAACCTGGAAAACGGCAGGCTTATAACCTACATAACTTACCTTTATCTGCCTGATGGGCTTGGTGGATTGCAAAACATATTTGCCATCCTCGTTCGATGTGGCATTAACAGCACTATCGGCCGAAAATATATTTACAAATGGAAGAGTTTGCTTGGTTCTGGCATCGGTAACAATCCCGCTAACCCTGGTTCCCTGAGCAAATGCTACTGAAAATGAAAGAATCAGCGCGGCAAAAACAAATATTTTTAAATAAGTACCTTTAAAATTCATGTGCTTAACGCAATTACGCAAATACAAACTCATTTTGCTGACGATAATTGTAAAAACACATTTATTACTATCGATACAATTAAATTGAAATTACGTGATATAATCTCATTCAGTTTATGCTAATGATATTTTATCAAATAAACTGGATATACCCTGCCAATTTTTATAAAGCTTTACGTTTGTATTACTTCGCAAAAATAGAAAAATTTCGTTCAGACTATTGTGGTCAAAAAGTCAAAATTAATCAATCGATTAATAAGTTTTCCTGATCATGCCCTTATGCTTTTAAAACAACCTGAACCATAAAACTGCCTGCAATATGATATTGGCATATATGCCTGCCAGCACATCGTCAAACATAATACCCCACCCCCCTGGCAACTTTTCAAGGCTCCTGATATAAAGGGGTTTTACCATATCAAAAAACCTGAACAGAACGAGTGCTGATAATACATATTTTACACTTACAGGTATAAAAAGCAGGCTGATGCACATCCCGGCAACCTCGTCAATAACCACCCTGGATGGATCCTTGCCCCATATTTTAGAAACCACATCTGATGACCAAACGCCAATAAGCGTAATTGCAACCGTAATTATAAGGGAGGGAATAGGCTGATAACCACTACGCCAGGCGAGGTACCAAAAAACAGAGCAGGCAACGGCTGCTACCGTACCTGCTCCTTTACCATTATTAATATAGCCTATACCCAGGCTTGTAGCGATAAGCTTATGAAACCACATTATAATGCTTCAACCAAATCCTGGTAATAATCCAGGCCCAGGTGTGTGATCAGATCCTCGCCCATTAAGTGGCGTAAGGTGTTCTGTAACTTCATTAATTGCTTAAATATATCGTTCTCAGGGCGCAAACCAGGTGCTGTTTGAGGCGATTTCAGGTAAAACGACAACCATTCCTGTATACCGCTCATTTGGGCACGTTTGGCAAGGTCGCTGAATAAAGCCAGATCCAATGCTATCGGCGCTGCCAAAATAGAGTCGCGGCAAAGGAAATTGATCTTGATCTGCATTTTATATCCCAGCCAGCCGAAAATATCGATATTATCCCAGCTTTCCTTATTGTCGCCATGCGGAGGATAGTAATCAATACGTATTTTGTGGTACAGATCACCATACAATTCAGGGTTATCCTCTGGTTTGAAAATATCTTCCAATACGCCCAGCTTTGAAACTTCCTTGGTTTTAAAGTTATCCGGATCGTCCAATACCAAACCATCCCGGTTGCCCAGGATGTTTGTAGAGAACCAACCCTTAACGCCCAATGAGCGTGCGGCCAATCCCGGAGCCAATATGGTCTTCATTAAGGTTTGACCTGTTTTAAAATCCTTTCCGGCAATAGGAGTTTCAGTTAACTTCGCCAGCTCGATCATAGCTGGTATATCAACCGTTAGGTTAGGGGCGCCGTTTGCAAACGGGATACCCATTTTTAAGGCCGAATAAGCATAGATCATACTTGGAGATATGCGCTTATCATCATCCAGTAAAGCCTGCTCAAATTTTGCAAGGCTTTGGTGAATTTCTGATGCCTCATAATATATTTCAGTTGAACCGCACCATACCAAAACTATCCTGTTGCAATCATTCTTTTCCTTAAAGTTCTTGATATCGGCCATCACTTGCTGTGCCAGCTCATGTCTTGTACCGGTCTTAACGTTAGTGGCTATCAGGTTTTTTGCATAATTGTGGTCAAATGCAGCTTTCATTGGCACTACGCGCTCTAATTCGGGCTTTATAGCATTTAGCAGGCCGGGTTCAAGCACTTTGGCTTTCATCGCGGCTTCATACACGTTATCTTCATATACATCCCAGCCGCCGAAAACAATATCCTTAAAGTCGGCGATCGGAACAAAGTCCTTAATTTTTGGATAACGGTTCTCTGTTCTCTTGCCTAAACGTATGTGGCCCATTTGGGTTAACGACCCAATAGGTTGAGATATCCCTTTTTTCACGGCTTCAACACCGGCAATCAATGTAGTGGCTACCGCTCCTAAACCGGGTATTAAAATACCAAGTTTGCCTTCAGCGGGTTGAATGTTACTCTTCATTTTTAATTGTTTTTGTGTTACAGTATAATGGCTAAAGCCCTTTTATTGCGCAAATGACTAAATTTAAACGCAATAATGGTTATCAATTTGTAAAGTTGACCAAAAGATGAAATTTGTCAGTTTTCCTCCCGATGTTTTGGAAAACAAACTGGCCGATTATAGCGCCATAAGATTCAAAATACCTTTAAGAGGATAGAAGTATTTTAGATTGCCTTTTCGTAGATCCTGTATTTTTTGTAAGGATCGCCCTTAATTGCAGCTATAGCATTATTTATCAAATCATTATGCTCCAGCGTCCACGAAGCCTCAGCTGATTTTAGTCCCTTTCTTTTATAATCCTTAATTATCGTTCCGTACAGGCAGGCCTCAATACCCATTTTCCGGTAGCCGTCAATCACGCCGAGGGCCATTATGCGGATAGCAGAGATCTTACTTTTGCCCAGTAATATTTTAAAGATGCCCGTTGGAAGCAAGCGACCCCTCTTCACTTTTATCAATACCTGGTTCAGATCGGGTACGGCCAAACCAAAGCCGACTACCTTACCTTCCTGTTCGGCAACAAGGCAAAAATCAACATCAAGCAGCATTTTCAGATCCTTTGCGAGATAATCAAACTCGGCGTCGTTCATAGGTACAAAACCAAGGTTTTTATCCCAGGCCTTGTTATATACTTCGCGAAGCTTAGCTGATTCTTCCTTAAAGTTCTTCAGGTTTATTTTGCGGATGATA
>Ga0206890_1012_pt1 | contig 18295 bp, 17 predicted proteins | sample Alteio_BWOrgHeat_58_FD_152960 | JGI IMG/M metagenome (GOLD analysis project Ga0206890, IMG submission 152960) | Enriched cells from forest soil in Barre Woods Harvard Forest LTER site, Petersham, Massachusetts, United States - Alteio_BWOrgHeat_Nextera6 ... | reverse complement strand
CGATTTAGTTTACACCATAAAAAGGAAATGGCTTAATGCCCTAATAGCTCAATGGCTCAATTATCATATTATAATTTGCGATTTAGTTTACACCATAAAAAGGAAATGGCTTAATGCCCTAATAGCTCAATGGCTCAATTATCATATTATAATTTGCGATTTAGTTTACACCATAAAAAGGGGTTTCTTGCGCAGTCATATTAAAGAAAATATTTTTTCGTCACTGAGAGTTGGTTTTTGAGAAAATTTGTTAACCGGATAGTGACGCTTAATTATTAAATAAATTATATAATTATAAATTATATAATGCGTGATAAAATTTCTATGCTTTTTTTTGGAAATAGTTTGAAAGCTTAATTATAGTGCGTATTAAGGCAAGCCAACTGCAAAGGAAAATATAAAAAAGGTTCAAGGAGGCCATCCAACAGGAAGCAAAACGGGGTTATCCTTACATTCGCCTATATTTGCCCGGTGAGCTTTTTATACCCTTTTTTTTTAGTCGCGGGCCTGTCGCTGGCTATACCGGTCCTGATACATTTGTTCAATTTGCGCAAGTACAAGACTGTACTGTTCCCGCATACGCGGTTCCTGAAGAATATACAGCTCAACAGCCGCAAACAAAGCCAGGTAAGGTATAAGTGGCTGCTGGCTATGCGCCTCCTTTTTTTGGCTTGCCTGATACTTGCCTTTGCACAGCCTTTTTTTAATAATAACAGTAAGAAAGCAACTGGCAATAAGCTGCAGATAATATACTTAGACAATAGCTACAGCATGACCGCAAAGAAGGGCGCGCGCAGTGTGCTGGATATAGCGAAGGAGGCCGCGCGAAAACAGGTGCAGCATGCAGCGCCGGGCACACGGTTTGTGCTGCTTACCAATGATAAGCCCGTAAGCTACAGGCCTGAACCCGCTGATAAAGTGTATAGGGAAATAAACGCTACTGATGCCTCGGCCGGGGCAAAGTCGGTGAACCAGGTGCTGGCTACCGCGCAAAGTATAATGCAGAGCGAAGCAGGCAAGGGTGCAGATGTGTACTACTATTCTGACTTCCAGCAAAGCGCTTTCCCTGCCCAGCCGGATAAGTCGCTGATGAAAGACATAGTCTTTTACGGCCTGCCCGTGCAAACCGATGAAGCGGCCGATATTTATATAGACACCGCCTGGCTAACAACCCCGGTATTGCAAACAGGCAAAAGCAATTACATAGTGGTGCGCACCCGGCTGGAGGGCAAGGCTCCAAAAGAAAACCCGGTACTGAATCTTGTCATTAACGGGCAGGTGAAAAGCGCTGCACAACTAAATTTTACAGATAAAAATGAAAGTGTGGATACGCTTAATTTCCAGGTGAACAATACCAATTGGCAGCAAATAGCGCTTACAGTCAATGATGCCGGCATGCGCTTTGATGATACATTCCGCATCACGGCGCGCAGTTCGCCCAACCTGTCGGTATTGGTACTTGACGACGGCCAGCCTAATCCCTACATACAGGCGGCGTTCAGGGCATACAACGGCTTTCGCCTCAACCCTGTGGCTGTGGCAAACGCGCCAAAAGACTGGAAGGAATATAACCTGGTCATACTCAATGGCATCACCCGTATTGATGATGCACTGGGCAAAACGCTGAATGACGCCCTGCAGCAAGGCCAGAGCATATGCGTTTTCCCTGGCAGAACCAGCAATTTCCAGGCGATCAACGACGGGTTGAAACAGGCGGGGGATATACGAATAACGGGTATAGATACTGCGGCGCAATCAGCCAGTTCACTACAGCAGGGCAGCGCGCTGGTGAAAGATCTTTTCGACAAGATACCAGAGAATGTACAATTGCCGGTAGCTAACTGGCACTACATGATCAATGCAGGCCTGAGTGCTAACCAGCAATCTATACTGAGCTTCCGCAATGGCGACCCGCTAATGGCAAGGTACACCCCGTCGAGGGGGCAACTCTATATATGCGCCACCTCTGCCGACCTGCAATCAGGGAATTTCCCCGGCAGCTACTTCTTTACTCCATTTCTTTACGAAATGGCGATGCAGAGTGGCAGCAGCAGTATTTACGCTATAACCGCAGGTGCGCAGCAGCCAGTATATCTCGCGCTGGCCAATGTAACTGAAAGAAATACGGTGCACCTTTATGGCAACGGCCTCGATGTGATACCTCCGCAGCGGCCCGATGGCGCGGGGCTGGACGTATTTGTGGACCAGGCGGTGCAGCAGCCCGGTTTTTACGCGCTGGGCGCACCGGGCAATGACACAACCCAAATCGCGCTCAACCAGAACAAAGAGGAATCACTGCTGAATTTTCGCGAAATCAATGCGTTAAAAAGCGAATGGAGAGGCGATAACATAAAATGGCTCAGTATTTCTGACAACGGAAGAATCGCCGATAGTGACACCGGCGGAAGCTTCCCACTTTGGAAAGTTTGTGTAATTTTAGCATTGGCCATGCTTACAGCCGAAACTTATTTGCTGGCAAGGCAAAGAGTGGCAGTGGCATAATATGATTATGTAAGTATGAATTTATGGAAATAAAAAAATAACAGAATTGCTCATGGAGGAAATTATTTTTTTAGTAGAAGAAAGCAATGAAGGCGGATATATCGCAAAGGCTCTTACAGAAAGTATCGTTACTGAAGCGGACACCGTGGAGGAACTAAAAGAAATGGTAAAAGATGCTGTTCATTGTCATTTTGATAGTGATGCTATGCGTCCAAAAATGATACGGTTGCATTTTGTAAGAGATGAAGTTTTTGCCGCATGAAAATCTCCAGGAATTTAAGTGGCCCTGAGCTGATTCGTAAGCTAAAATTATTGGGATATGAACAAACCCCGGCAAAGCGGTAGCCATATCAGATTAACGACCGTAAGGATGGAACACACCATATAACTGTTCCAAATCATGATCCATTGCGAATCGGCACCTTATCATCTATTATTTCTCTTGTTGCGGATCATTTTAATATTACTAAGGAAGACGTGATAAAACAACTCTTTTAGCCTTTCATATTTGTTTGTTGCGTTTTAATACCTAGTATTTATATCTTTATTCTGTTTTTCACGCATAGTAGTTACCGGTAAAAGAAATTATTTCAGCAAGATGCAGGTGCATATTCGCAAGGCACGGGTTATTGACCCGCAATCAGATTTTCATGATAAAGTGGTTGACCTTTTGGTTGAAGAGGGTTTTATTAAAGATATTGCTACTTCCATTACTGCAAAATCTGCCACAGTTATTGAGGCCAAGGGTTTATGCGTAAGCCCCGGATGGGTGGACGTATTTGCCGATTATTGTGAGCCGGGGTTTGAGCATAAAGAAACTATCGCGAGTGGAATTGATGCAGCAACCGCCGGGGGATTTACGGATGTACTGCTTGCTCCGAACACACAGCCGTCGTTGAGTACCAAGTCAATCATACATTATGTTTTGGGCAAAGCAGCGGGGGGTATTGTAAATCTGCACCCGATAGGCGCTGTTTCCCAAAATACAGAAGGGAAAGACCTTGGGGAAATGATGGATATGCGCGAAAATGAGGCGGTAGCTTTTTCTGATGGTTGGAAGCCGGTGCAAAATAGCAACCTGATGCTGAAAGCGCTGGAATACGTAAAGGCATTTCACGGCACGATAATACAAATACCCGTTGACGCTGCCTTGGCCGCGGGCGGGCTTATGAATGAAGGTATTGTCTCCACTGGCCTGGGTATGGCCGGGATTCCAGCCCTGGCGGAAACATTAATGGTGCACAGGGATATTGAACTGTTGCGTTATACTGCATCCCGGCTGCATATAACAGGGGTATCCACGGAAGAGTCTGTGGATATGATTCGCAGGGCCAAAGCAGATGGCTTAGCCATCACTTGTTCTGTAACGCCCTATCACCTGGCACTGTCGGATGTTTGGCTCAGGGGTTATAACAGTGTTTATAAAGTGTCGCCGCCTTTGCGCGCCGAAGCGGACCGAATGGCGCTGATACAGGGATTAAAAGACGGCACTATTGATTGCATTGCATCCCATCATCGCCCGCAGGAGTGGGACGCTAAGGCCAAAGAGTTTGAGTACGCAGCGGATGGCATGGGTGTGCAGGAAATCACTTTTAATATACTCTGGGATACGCTGAAAGAATATATAGCAATCGACAGGCTTGTAGAAGCAATGACGATAATACCGCGGGATATTTTCGGATTGGAAGTGAGAGAAATTAAGAAGGGCAATAAGGCCTCTTTAACTGTATTTACCACGGGTGGACGCTACACGCTAAAGGATGCAGACGTACAATCTGCCAGCAAGAACAATCCGTTCATCGGGAAAAAATTAAGCGGTAAAGTTTTGGGCATCATCAATAATGGCATGTTTCATTTAAACAAATAAAATAAAAATCATGGAAAAGAAAAATGTACATATTATGTACGGGTTTATTACAGGTATTATAATGGTGATCGTGGGATTGGTTTTGTATTTGTCAGGGTTGGCGTTTAAGCCGGGGATGCGTTATATTTACCTTATTCCTTTTTTGGCCGGCATTATCCTGAATGCAATCGCTTATTCAAAGGCAAATAATGGCGCTGTAACATTCGGAAATGTTTTCGGCAGTTGTTTCAAGGCGACGATGATCATTACGTTAGTTTCTATTGCCTGGTCTATTCTTTCCAATTACGCTCTGCCTAATATGAAGGAAGAAATCCTGGCAATGATACAGAAGACGATGCAGGAAGAATCTGCTAAAAATCCGAAAATGACAGATGATACTATTGATATGGTTATGAACGGATACAGAAAATACTGGAGTGTGATTTCTGTAGGATATGCGTTAATCGGGAACCTGTTCTGGGGTGCTATATTTTCTTTGATTGGAGGCGCGGCTGCAAAAAAGAATGTAGTGCAACCTACCGGCGATAATTTTTGAAGTCGCAATTTGCGACTTCAAAAGATGAAATGACAGGAAACATTGAGGTGCAATTTTAGCACCTCAATTAAAGCGCAGCCATGTATTCTAGATATAAAATGTTGTAACTTTGTGTAATGAAAACGGGTGATGTAAATAATACAAATGTCAAGCCTAAGCGGGTTTTGCTAACTAAGCGTGGAGTTATTACCAGCGTATATGGTAATAAAAAGGTTTCCTTTCGTTATATTTCTCCATCTGAATTGAAGGGAATACGCCGCGCAGCTTATGATTACCTCATAAAATAAAAATGTTTGACAAAGGGTATAAATTTAATTTGATTGATAAGAAATCCGTTGTCAACAGTGATTTGCTAACTACTTATTACTATAATTTTAGAGGCAAGCGAAGGTATATAGTTTTGGTGGAAGAGTATATCAATAAAGTATTTGTCGTCAAATTTTATCCTCGTGCTTATCATGATTCTCCCAATAAATATAATGTATTAGTAAAGGATTATGATGCTGCGCGTGTTATTAAAACATCAATTGACATAATGTTATTCCTCTTTGAGAATAATCCACACGCATCATTCGGATTTATTGCAGCAAATTCAATAACGGAGACGCAGGAAGAAAACAAGTATTACAATAAACGCTTTCAGATATACAGCCAGCTAATGGCTGACTTTTTTTCGAGCGAAATCTTTGCGCATATATCAAGCGAAGTAAACAGCGCTTATTTATTAGTCAATAGATGCCATGCTGATATTGACACTTTTACAGATAGTGTACTTAAAATGTTCATCCGTAATTATCCTGATTTAGAAACTGAACACTAAATATAATACAACAAAATCCCTTATTTTAGCGCACCAATGCAATTAGACATTTCTATCGTAATACCCTTGTTCAATGAAGAAGAATCACTGCCCGAACTGGTGGAATGGATAGAACGTGTGTGTAAGGAAAATAATTTGACACATGAAGTAGTGCTTGTAGACGACGGGAGCACCGACGATAGCTGGAACGTGATAAAAGAGCTCGCTGGAAAATACCGAACTGTGAAAGCCATTAAATTCCAGCGCAACTATGGCAAGAGCCCCGCACTCTACGAGGGGTTCAAAGCGGCAACAGGCAATGTGGTGATAACCATGGACGCAGACCTGCAGGATAGCCCTGATGAGATACCCGAATTATACCGGATGATTACACAGGATGGCTATGACCTCGTAAGCGGCTGGAAGAAAGTGCGCTATGATAACGCAGTAACTAAAAACCTGCCGTCCAAATTATACAATGCCGTAAACCGCAGCATCAGCGGCATAAAGCTGCACGATATGAATTGTGGACTGAAGGCCTACAAACGAAAAGTAATAAAGAGTATCGAGGTGTATGGGGAGATGCATCGGTTCATACCCGTACTGGCCAAACATGCAGGCTTTAAAAAGATAGGGGAAAAGGTAGTTGCTCATAGGCCGCGGAAGTATGGCATATCTAAATTTGGCTGGGAGCGTTTCATCAATGGCTTCCTTGATCTGTTATCCATACAGTTTGTAAGCCGATTTGGGAAAAAGCCGATGCATCTTTTTGGCACACTTGGTTCCTTCACATTTTTAGTTGGTTTTATCATCGTCATCTGGCTGATCATCGAGCGCCTGAATGAAGGCATAACTTTTGGCCTTACCCGCAAAGTTGGCTTTTACCTTGCGCCGCCAATTATGGTCATTGGCACCTTATTCTTTCTTACCGGATTCATAGCTGAATTAATAGTTCGCAATGCCCCTGACCGCAATTTGTACCTTACCGAAGAAAGAATAGGCCTGGATAATGCCAATATAGTGGAGCATTGAAGAAGAGAACCCTCCTCCGCTCATACAAACAACCCGGTATATCGGACTTTTTTTCACGAGAGGAGCTTTTACCATAAATTTCAATCAATTTTGCGCATCATTTATGATTTATGGGCTTATCCAGATTTCTCCTTTTCCTACTTATACCCTTTTTTTATGTAAACCTGGGATTTGCTCAAAAGCCGGTTGCTCCAGCCGTTGGCAGCATTGCCGGTAAACTTGTTGATGAAAAAAATGCCCCCGTTTCTTACGCCACAGTCACTTTATTAAAAAGTGACTCCACAGTAGTAAATGGTGATCTTTCAAAAGATGACGGGTCATTCAAAATCGCTCCTACCGGTATCGGTGATTTTCGTCTTAGGATAGAATCTATAGGCATACTTACTAAGTACATTAGTGTGCAGATAACCTCCGACGCGCCAAATAAAAAAATAGGGAGTATTAAATTAGGAGAAACGGAAAATATGCTGGGCGCGGTAAGTGTGGTGGGAGAAAAACCCGTGGTTGAATTGAAAGTCGACAAAAAAGTGTTCAATGTAGAGAAAAATACCACAAGCGCTGGCGGGAGCGCTGCTGATGTGCTTCAGAATGTGCCATCTGTTTCAGTAGACGCTGATGGTAATGTGAGCCTTCGCGGCAAGGGTGATGTAACTATACTTATTGACGGCAAGCCCACTACATTGCTCGGATCAGACGTAGCTTCCGCATTGCAGAGCCTGCCAGCCAGCAGTATAGAGAGTGTAGAGGTGATCACTAACCCATCGGCCAAGTATGATGCGCAGGGCTCCACAGGAATTATCAATATTGTTACGAAGAAAGATGGTCGGCTCGGCATCAATGGCATTGCGACATTAGGCGCCGGCACACTTGATAAATACAATGGTAACATAGGGTTGAATGCCCGCAAAGGAAAATGGAATGTTTTTCTCAACAGCAGTATCCGCCTCAATACTACTTATAAAAACTCGGTAACAACGGATATACTGTATAAAGACACAGCGCTTTCTTCACACACTTTTGAAGGTGTGCCTCACTACTTCAATGGATATTTTAATACAATAGGAGTGTCGTTTGACCCGGACAAAAATAATTCGATTACCCTGACGGAGAACGTGAACAAAATGGATTACAGTTTTAAAGATTATGCTCAATACACCATATATAATACCTCAAATGAGGCTGGGATACCGGCTACTTATGAAAAGCTGTACACGAGCCAGTCGGGCGAGCCGGTTTCGTCCTCCACCGCACTTGACTATAAACATAAATTTAAAAAGAAAGATGAAGAATTAACCATAGATGGTACGGTTGTACTCACCAAAGTCACTCACACGCAGTACTATTTTGCGAACATGGATACCTTTAATGCCGCTGGCAGTATAGTGACGCGCCCATTCAGCCCAATTACCGAAAATGCACCCGGAGACGGCAATAACAGGTTTGTAAATGTATGGGCGGACTATACAGACCCATTATTCACAAAAAGCGGCAAATTGGGGCTTGGTTTCAAATCCCAGGTCTACTCGTTTGTCAGCAGTAATACTCCTGTCATCGATTCGTTTGGCCAGAAGCCGGAAACAGACTTCAGCCTTTTATCCAATTACAATTATACACAGCAGATACATGCAGCCTATATCAACTGGAACGACCAGATTGGCAAATTCAGTTACCAGGCAGGCTTACGTCTCGAAGATGCCATTTATAATGGTTCCGGGGCAGTGCCGAACGATACCGTTTTTCAAAATAGCTTCCTGAATCTTTTTCCTTCGGCGTTTATTTCATACCAGCTTGGAAACCAGCAACGCATTTATTTGAATTTCAGCCGTCGTGTCAACCGACCCAGTTTCAGGCAGTTGCTGCCGTCTGTCGATCTCTCAAATCCCAGCGTGTTAAATACAGGCAATTCCGCGCTCATACCGGAGTTCATAAATAACCTAGAATTCAGTTACAATAAAACTGACGACAGGGGAGACAATGTCATTTTAAGCACGTATTTTTCGTACACGCAAAACGTGATAGAAACTCTGACAGAACCGGTATCTAATGCACAGCAGGCAAAGTATGGTGTGCCTGCTACGGACTTGTATTCCTTCCCTGTTAACATAGCGTCTGGCAGTGCTTACGGCCTTGAAGGTATTGGCCATGTGCAGATACTGCCGATATGGGATGCTACAATAAATCTAAATTTTTTTGAGAACCGGTTTACTGTGGGTAATGTAGACACAAATGAAAGAAAGTACCTTACGGATAACAACGGGTTTACTTATTTTGGCAAATTAAATACCAGTGTTAAGCTCCCGAAAAATTTTTCATTGCAGATAAACGGTAATTACGAATCGCCTAAAGTGATAGCGGAAGGTACGCTCAGGCGGACATATTGGGTGGATATGGCATTGCGTAAAAACTTCTGGAAAAATAAAGCTACACTGATACTTAACTGCTCGGATATTTTCAAGACGCATGTTTTCGTTACAGATTATAACCTCGCCACTTACAATGAAACGGTGTACCGCTTAAAGGAAACGCGCATAGGTACAATTACATTCACCTACCGTTTCGGAAAATCGGACATAGCGAAAAAAGTAAAATCATCTGACAATAAATTAGACGAAGACAAAGATAATAGCCAGAATGGCGGTGATGATAACGGATAGGTGGTGGAAGTGGTTTTTGGGGTGCCCCAATGGCGGCCGTGATGGCACTAGTCATTGAATTTAGCAGTATCTTAGCTTATTATAGCAGTATCTTTGTTTATTAACTATATAGCGATTTATGTTAACAGTAATTAGGGGGATTTTCGTCATTACGATATTATCGGGAATATCAGCGAATACATATGGACAGGCGTTTCGTGACTATACGAATGACGCCGGCCGAACACTTGAAGGCATTAAAAATAAAAATAGTAACGGCAATGGGTCTTTAAGCCAGGCAGACATATCAGATGGTTTGCGCCAGGCGTTACAGATTGGTGCGCAGAATGCAACAAAAAAAATCTCCGCGGTCGATGGATTTTTTGGCAATGCCCTTATAAAAGTACTGATGCCACCTGAAGCCAAAAAGGTGGAAAATACATTGAGGCAGGCCGGTATGGGAGATTATGTTGATCATGCCATACTTTCTATGAACCGAGCGGCTGAAGACGCATCATCCAGGGCATTGTCCATCTTTGTTGACGCCATAAAGAACATGAGCATACAGGACGCATTATCCATTTTAAATGGCGGGAATAATGCCGCAACTAACTATTTGAAAACTAAAACTACCGCCTCATTAACCGCCGCTTTCCGTCCCATCATACAGGAGTCCTTAGATAAAACAGATGCCACAAAATATTGGGCGCAGGTATTTGATACCTATAATAGTATGCCCACTACTTTTAAAAAAGTCAACCCTGATCTTCCGGCATATGTAACGGAGCGGGCGCTCAATGGAGTGTTCTTTTATATTGCTGACGAAGAGGCTAAAATACGTAAGAATCCCGCCGCGCAGGTTACAGACCTGCTCAGAAAAGTATTCGGACAGCATTAATACCAGGTGTATGTATGTAGACTTACCTCAATTCAAGATTTAGCCGTTATGCCCAAAAAAAAAGAAACTCCGGCGGATGAAAAAGAGTTGCTCTATAATAAGCTTGTAGCTACTCACCCTGATGCAGTGCTCAAGGGGGATACCATACCCTATACTTCACTCAATGGGAACATGTACAGCTACCTATCGAGAGATGGATTTGTGGCACTACGCCTGCCTGAAGATGTCCGCAAAAAATTCCTGGAAAAATATAAGACAACATTGGTTACTGCTTATGGCATTGTGCAAAAGGAATACGTAACAGTGCCGGACGACCTGCTGATGAAAACAGGCGAGCTGAAACCATATTTTCACATGAGCTATGAGTATGCGGGTACACTAAAGCCAAAGGGTGGTAAAAAGAAAAAAAAGGATTGAAAATTATTCTTTTCTAAGCATTTTATAATAGCCGATATCAACCTTTGTTTAGCATAAAGCAATTGCTTTTTCCACATCCAGTAATGCGGTTATTTTATCCCTCTTTAACTTGTCATATAAGGAATGGTGATAGTACGTAATTCCTCTATTCAGTGTTAATTCGCTAAGCAAGGGAGTTAAAGTTTTGAGCGAAATATAACGTCTTGCTCTAATCGTCGTGATTACATACTAACAGGTTATCCACATCAATTAACAGGTTATGCACGTGCATTAATGCCTTTTTAGGGTATAAATTGGCATGAAACATCGTATAGGAGCGGCTTTTAGCTCTTATATAGGGGTGTGGATAAATATGTGATAATAATTTTGTGTTATTTCGTGGGAATTTGTGTTATTTTGTGGGAGTAATTTATAAAACATAATAATGATAAGCTTTTTCGGTGAATATGAAGTAGCAATTGACGCTAAGGGGCGTTTCCTGCTGCCATCTGTTTTACGGAAGCAGATGGCCGATAGTGCCGGGGAGCAGTTTGTCATAAAACGTGATTTTGAAAATTGCCTGACTATATATCCCGTAAGTACCTGGAAAGCAATCAGTGAAAAGATAAACAAGCTCAACGATTTCAAGCCGGCTGTAAGGGAATTCAAACGATTGTTTTTAAACGGGGCTACGATGGTAGATCTGGACAGTGCTGATCGCATGCTGATACCCAAACCATTGCAGGAATATGCAGGAATCAAAAAAGATATGGTATTGGCTGCGCAGGGCAATAAACTGGAGTTGTGGGATAAAGATACTTATTATAATTATCTCCGCGAAAAGTCGGTTAATATGAGCAGCCTGGCAGAAGATGTGGCTGATGATTTCGGGAACCCATTTGAAAATTTATAAAAATGGAAGACCCCGGTTTTTACCACACAACAGTTCTTTTACATGAAGCGGTTGAGGGATTGGCGATAAAGGAAGATGGTGTGTATGTGGATGCAACTTTTGGCGGTGGAGGGCACAGCAGGGCAATATTGGACAAGCTGGGACCGAAAGGAAAGCTTATAGCCTTTGACCAGGATGCTGATGCGTGGAAGAATAAGCCGGATGACGAGCGGCTAATACCGGTGACTGAGAATTTTAAATACCTGCGTCGCTTTTTGCGGTTGCATGGGCATACAGAGGTGGATGGCATACTTGCAGACTTAGGGGTTAGTTCTTTTCAATTTGACACGGCAGAAAGGGGTTTTTCGATACGTTTCGACGGCCCGCTGGACATGCGGATGGACAAGCGTTCTGAACTGACAGCAGCCAAGATATTGCAGAGCTATACCGAACAGCAGTTACACGAGGTCTTTGAACAATACGGGGAGGTTCGCAACTCAAAGCAACTTGCGAAGCACCTGGTAAGCAACCGCCGAGGGCCGGGACTGAAAACAATAAACGCACTTAAGGCCACGCTGTCGCCTGTAATGCGCGGCAATCCTAACAAGTACCTGGCCCAGGTGTTTCAGGCGCTGAGAATAGAGGTGAATGATGAGTTGGGAGTGCTGAAGGAGTTTTTGCAACAGGCAGCAGAGAGCCTGAAAGAAGGTGGAAGGCTAAGCGTAATATCCTTTCACTCCCTGGAAGACAGGATAGTGAAACAATATATGAAAAGAGGCAGGTGGCACGAAGCCGGGGAGTATGAAGAAGTGGAACCGCCATTATTGAAACCGGTGAATGCGAAGCCCATAGAGCCGGCAGAGAAGGAAATAAAAAATAACCCTCGTGCAAGAAGCGCACGATTGAGAATAGCGCAACGGGTAGGTTTATAAGAGAATAAAGTCAGTTAAATGATGTTGCCGGGTTTGAATAGTTTTTGAAGGAAACAACGAAGTATGGGCAGTGAAGAAAAGTACATGCAGCCGGAAGTGCTGACACCCGCACAACGGGTTAGAAGTGACTGGAAGTCGCTGGTGGAGAAAGTATCGTACAAGGCAATCGTCAATAATATTCCCTACCTGGCATTTTTGGTGCTCTTATGCGTGCTGTACATCAGCAATAGCCATCGTGCACTGGAGATGCAGCGGGAACTGAACACACAGAATAAAGTGCTGAAAGAAATCCGCTGGAAATACATGGACGTTAAATCACAACTTATATCAGTAAAAACGGAGACCCAGGTAATAAAGAGCGCAGAAAGCCTGGGATTGAAACCATCATTAATGCCGGCGTATAAGATTAAGAAATGAAGGATAGTGTTAATTAGTTAGCGAGGTGATCAAATAAAATGTTACAAGAATAGTGAATGTAAAAAAAGACATACGATTCAGGGTGTACATCACTTTTACCTGCATTTTCCTGTTTGGTTGTGCTATCATTATAAAGGCTGCGATGATACAGTTAAAAGAAGGGCCCAAGCTAAGGGCCTTGGCTGTTGAAATGCACACGCGATTTGATACATTGCTGGCTGAGCGCGGAAATATTTATACAGAAGACGGTGTATTGCTAAGCTCTTCCATTCCGCAGTTTGATGTGCACATAGACTTCTCCGTGATAGACTCGGTACTATTTGCAAAAAATATTGATTCGCTTAGTCTTTGCCTGTCGCGTTTATTCAGAGATAAATCTCCCGAACAATATAAAAGTGAGTTTGTACAGGCTTATAACGACGAGGACAAATATTATCTTCTTGGCAGGAATCTGAAGTATTACCAGTATGAAGCTTTGCGGTCGTTCCCGATTTTCAATAAAGGGAAAGGATATGGAGGGTTTATAGAAGACTCAAAAGAAAAGCGTATTACACCGTACGATATCCTTGCCTACCGTACAATCGGAATATACCGGGATAGTAATATCTCCGGACTGGAAGCAAAATATAATAAATCGCTTGTTGGGGAGAATGGCCGCAGAGTGGTACAAAAGAGTACCGGGAATGTTTGGGTGCCGATAGAAGGCTCTGAAGTGGATCCGCAGAACGGCAAAGACGTTGTAACAACAATAGATATAAACGTACAGAATGCGGCGGAGTACGCCTTGATGAGTATCCTTGCAAAGTATGAATGCATGTATGGTACTTGCATAGTGATGGAAGTGAAAACCGGTAAGATTCGCTCACTTGTGAACCTGGGGCGCCAGCCGGATGGTAGTTATTGGGAAGACTATAATTATGCACTGAACCCAACAGAACCGGGTTCCACTTTTAAGTTGGCGACATTATTGTCTGTACTAAATGACAAGTTCACCACTGTAGATGATATAATAGACGCCCAAGGCGGGTCAATTCAATTTGGCAGTGCGGTTATGAGAGATTCTCATTCGGGATTACATAAGATGCCGATATGGAAAGCCTATGCCGAGTCGAGCAATGCGGCGTTTGCAAGCCTGGCTAGTACTTACTATAAGGATAATCCTGCAAAATTTGTAAATCATCTCAAAGCGCTTCATCTTGACGCACCAACGGGCATAGACCTCATGGGTGAGCGCCGCTCACATATTATAACTCCCGGCACAAAGGAGTGGAGCAATATATCACTCCCCTGGATGGCTGCCGGCTATAATGTAAAGATAACACCGCTGCATACCTGTATGCTATATAACTCAATAGCTAATAACGGGAAAATGATGAAGCCATATTTGGTAAGCTCCATCAAAGAATATGGTAAAGATGTGCAAACATTTGCACCCACCGAAATAGAAACAGTCGGTGATTCAAGTGTGGTAGCCCAGATACAAAAGTGCATGCGTGCTGTAGTGACGGAAGGTACCGCAAAAGGGATTGAATCTCCTTATTACACGATAGCGGGGAAAACGGGAACTGCACAGGTGGCAGATAAAGGCATCCGTTATTCGGATGGGGTGTACCAGGGTTCTTTTGTCGGTTTTTTACCTGCAGACAAGCCGAAATATACTATTTGTGTAGTGATTCGCACCAAGCCTCATTCCGTCGCGTATTATGGGGGCGCGATTGCTGCGCCGGTATTCAGGATGGTGGCTGATAAAATATTTTCTGAAAATATGGGTGCGTGGGCCGGGCCACTGGATAGCCTTGCGCGAAACAACAGCGGTATAATACCAGCGAAAGCCGCTACCGCAAGGGATTATGAAGTATTGCTGAATGCGATAGATAAACACACGCTCATGCCCGGCGACTTTATGAATGCAATGATGCAACTATCGTCTGACTCTAATAAACATATAGCCATACAGCCAAAAAAAATGTACCGGAATATAGTACCCGATGTAACCGGGATGGGATTGAAAGATGCAGTCTATATGCTTGAAAACAGCGGGCTGCAGGTGCAGGTAGTAGGGAAAGGAAGAGTACGGGGACAGTCTGTACAAGCTGGAACAAAAATCATTAAAGGACAAAATATAACACTGCAATTAAGCTAATGCCTGTTCTGCGCGACATATTGATCAACATAACACCTCTTTATAAAGAGGGGGATATGGATACCGAGGTCGGCAGCTTGTGCATTGATTCGCGCAAAGTGGCTAGGGGTAGCGCTTTTGTTGCGATTAAAGGAACATTATCCGACGGCCATGCTTTTATAGATATGGCTACCGGCCTTGGAGCAAGTACCATAGTGTGTGAAACGCTCCCTGAAACAATAAAAGAAGGAATCAATTATATACAGGTGAAGGATAGCGCCGAAGCAGCGGGGCTTATGGCTGATGCTTTTTATGATTTTCCATCGAAAGGACTTAAAGTGGTAGGGATAACGGGCACTAATGGAAAAACGACAACTGCGACGCTTCTATATAAATTGTTTGAGGCTATGGGCCATAAGTGCGGGTTGCTATCCACTGTTGAGAACTTTATCCATGACAAAATTGAAACAGCAACACACACAACACCTGACGCTATCTCAATACATGCTTTGCTGAAAAGAATGATGGATGCCGGGTGTGAATATGCTTTTATGGAGGTGAGCTCGCATGCTATTCACCAAAAACGTATTGCCGGTATCCGGTTTGCAGGAGGGGTGTTTACAAATATTACCCACGACCATCTAGATTATCATAAAACATTCGATGAATACATACGGGTAAAAAAGAGCTTCTTTGATGATCTGCCTTCCGATGCATTTGCGCTTACCAATGCTGATGATAAGAGAGGCATGGTAATGCTGCAGAACACAAAGGCACAAAAACATACCTACAGCCTGCGGATGCCAGCGACGATAAAGGGGAAAGTACTGGAGAACAATCTTACCGGGCTGGTAATGGTTGTCGACGGTACAGAAGCTCACTTCAGGATGATTGGCACATTCAATGCTTATAACCTGCTTGCTGTATACGGCGTTGCAAAATTACTGGGAGCGGATAGAATAAATGTGCTGGCTGTGCTGAGCGGATTGTATGGAGCCGCCGGCAGATTTGAAACACATATGTCCCCGAAAGACAAAATACTTGGCATAATAGATTACGCCCATACCCCCGATGCCCTGATAAATGTACTGGCAACCATCAACCAGCTACGTGTAAACGGGCAGCAGTTAGTAACGGTAATAGGCTGCGGCGGCGACAGGGATAAAACGAAGCGGCCCATAATGGCACAGGTAGCAAGCGAGCATAGTGACAAAGCCATACTTACTTCAGACAATCCGAGAAGCGAGGACCCTGAAGAAATACTGAATGAAATGGAAGCAGGGCTAACGGCTCCGCAAAAAAGAAAGAGCTTACGCATAACAGACAGGAGAGAAGCAATCAAAGTTGCCTGTATGTTCGCACAAACTGGAGACATAATATTGGTTGCCGGTAAGGGCCATGAAACATACCAGGAAATAAAAGGAGTAAAATATCATTTTGATGATCGTGAGGTATTGACCGAAGCTTTTGAAACATTAAACAAATAAGGGCATAAATGCTGTACTACCTGTTCACATACCTGCGCGATACGTTTCACCTGGCCGGTGCCGGGGTATTCAACTATATCACGTTTCGGGTGGCTATGGCGATCATTCTGTCGCTCGTAATATCCATGCTGATGGGGAAACGGCTAATCAGTTTTCTGCAAAGAAAACAGATAGGCGAAACGGTACGTGAACTGGGACTGCAGGGTGAAGCTCAAAAGAGAGGAACCCCAACAATGGGCGGGCTCATAATCATCGGCGCTATACTCATTCCCACTTTGCTGTTCGCGCGCATATTGAATGTATATATCGTCCTGATGTTGGTTTCAACTGTTTGGTTGGGCGGTATTGGGTTCCTAGATGATTACATTAAAGTGTTCAAAAAAAATAAAGAAGGACTTGCGGGAAGGTTTAAAATACTGGGGCAAGTGGGACTGGGAATAATTGTTGGCCTCACTATGTATTATAACAACCATGTAGTGATCAGCCGGGAAGTAACGGGCGGACGGAGCGGCGTATACAGCATAGCCGAGAAACCGGAAGGAGGACAGTTTATAAGAAAAGATGAAAACGGCAGGGAGCAGACTTATGTAAACGTGAGAACAGCCACAACGACCATACCGTTTGTTAAGTCACATGAATTCAGGTATGAAAAAATCGCAGCGCTGTTTGGGGAGAAATATGTAGCTGTAACTACGCCAATTATTTATATCCTCTTTGTTATATTCCTGATTGTAGCCGTGTCTAACGGGGCCAATATTACCGATGGTGTTGACGGGCTTGCGACCGGCGTGTCGGCTATAATTGGCGTATGCCTTGGGGTGTTTGCTTATGTGTCGGGAAACTATCTTTTTGCAGGTTATCTGAACATCATGGATATCCCTAACCTCGGTGAGTTGTCCATATTCATAGGGGCATTTGTGGGGGCCTGTGTTGGTTTTCTCTGGTACAATGCATACCCGGCGCAGGTTTTTATGGGGGACACAGGGAGCCTGGCACTAGGTGGCATTATCGCATCGCTGGCCATTATAGTGCGTAAAGAATTACTGATACCTATCATTTGCGGGATATTTTTTGTAGAGCTTGTATCTGTGATGTTGCAGGTATGGTACTTTAAACGTACTAAGAAAAAATATGGTGAGGGGAGGCGTATTTTTCTTATGGCGCCGTTACACCATCACTATCAAAAGAAAGGATATCATGAATCAAAAATGGTGACACGTTTCTGGATCATTGGTATAGTGCTGGCAATATTGAGTATAGTAACATTAAAACTGCAATAGTGGAAACTGGTAAACAACGCTTAGTGATACTGGGCGCCGCTGAAAGTGGTGTGGGAGCCGCGTTGCTGGGCCAGCAGTTGGGGTGGGAAGTATTTGTCAGTGACGGGGGGATTATAAAAGAACATTTTAAAAACGATTTAATACAGCATGGGATTGACTTTGAAGAAAACAAGCACAGTACGGATCGGATATTGAGTGCCTTGTGTGTAGTTAAGAGCCCTGGTATAAGTGATAAAATGGCAGTAGTAAAGCAGGTGAGGTCCGCAGGTATAGAAGTTTGTAGCGAGATAGAATTTGGTTACAGGTATAAGGGCAATAGTAAAATAATTGCTATTACCGGTAGTAACGGGAAAAGTACCACGACAAAGCTTACTTACCAGATCCTGAAACAGGCGGATTATGATGTAGCAATGGTAGGGAATATAGGATACAGTTTTGCAAGGCAAATAGCGGAGCAGCCCTGCAAGTGGTATGTAATGGAAGTAAGTAGTTTCCAGCTCGAT
>Ga0206890_1192_pt1 | contig 18310 bp, 21 predicted proteins | sample Alteio_BWOrgHeat_58_FD_152960 | JGI IMG/M metagenome (GOLD analysis project Ga0206890, IMG submission 152960) | Enriched cells from forest soil in Barre Woods Harvard Forest LTER site, Petersham, Massachusetts, United States - Alteio_BWOrgHeat_Nextera6 ... | reverse complement strand
GCGTTATCATCATTATCAAATTTAACCCTGATATTTTGCTGTTTTAAGGTGGTTACCAGGTCGCCGGCTATACGGTTTATCTTAGCCTGCGCTTCCGGGTCTTTATTAAAGATGGGCACTATCACTACCTGCAGTGGCGCTAATTTTGGAGGCAGCACAAGCCCCTCGTCATCGCTATGCGCCATAACGAGGGCACCTACTAAGCGGGTGGATACTCCCCAGGAGGTGGCCCACACAAAATCACGCTTATTCTCTTTATCCTGGAAGGTTACATCAAATGCTTTAGCAAAATTCTGACCCAGGAAGTGAGAAGTGCCTGCCTGCAGCGCTTTACCATCCTGCATCAACGCCTCGATACAGTATGTATCTTCTGCTCCTGCAAAACGCTCATTAGCAGTTTTTACGCCGCGAATTACCGGCATAGCCATGAACTCCTCAGCGAATGTGGCATAGACCTCCAGCATTTTTTTAGTCTCTTCTATGGCTTCCTCTTTCGTAGCATGGGCCGTATGGCCTTCCTGCCAAAGAAATTCTGTTGTACGCAGGAAGAGGCGGGTACGCATCTCCCACCGCACCACGTTTGCCCATTGGTTAATGAGCAGTGGAAGGTCTCGGTAAGATTGTATCCAATCTTTATATGTATTCCAAATTATGGTTTCAGATGTTGGCCTTACAATCAGTTCTTCTTCCAGTTTCGCCTCCGGGTCCACGATCACGCCGCCGCCATTCGGGTCGTTTTTTAGACGGTAGTGGGTAACTACAGCACATTCCTTCGCAAAACCTTCTACATGCGCTGCTTCCTTAGATAGAAAGCTCTTAGGTATGAACAACGGAAAGTAAGCATTCTGATGCCCGGTTTCTTTAAATCTTTTGTCCAGTTCATCGCGCATATTTTCCCAAAGAGCATAGCCGTGTGGTTTGATAACCATACAACCCTTGACGGCGGAATAGTCGGCAAGTCCACCTTTTAAAATGATGTCATTATACCACTGTGCATAGTCTTCTTTTCTATTTGTTAAAATTTTACTCATAATAAACCTTGGCTTACCTTTAGCTATCTATAAATTGGTGAAGTTGAGCAAAAGTAGTAATTTCACTAGGCAATTTTACACATAAAATTCAATTTAGAATGAAACGCTTTTTGTTAGCCGGTTTGCTGGTTGTTGGTTTAGGGTCATTCAGCTATGCCCAAACCGATGACATTTATTCCAATGGCCAGGACCAGAGGAATAACCAAAATGCTGATAACTCCCGAAATAATGATCGCTATAACGGGGATCAGCAGAATAATAATGCTAATGCCGGATATGCTGATAACCATATGGCGGATAATAACGGGGGTGGGGACGATTATGTGGATTATGACGATGACGCGTACAGTTCCCGTATAAACCGTTTTGATAATTCATTTTATAATGAGGGTTATTATAGCTCTTTTTACAATCCTTTCTGGTATGACCCGTACTGGGTTGACCCTATGTGGGGATATAACCCATGGTATGCAGGCGTAGGTTTCGGTATGGGCTACGGGCCTTACTGGAGTTCATATTGGGGCTGGAATGCATGGTGCGGATATCCTGGGTTTTATAGCTGCTGGAATTATCCGTTTTATGCAGGTGGCTGGTACGGGCATTTCTATGGAGGATACTGGAACCGGTATTATGGCGGCCTTGAAGGGCGCCATGGCGGTGGATACAGGGGGCGCGGCGGATATGGTTCTTCCTACGGCCCCAGGCAAAACGGCATAGGTAACCGGGTTTCTTCCGGTTTAAGAACCGCTGGAGGTGGCAACAGGCAATTGGGGCTCAGAACAGCATCGCTAACTGCGGCCAACCATTCTTCAGGTACCAGTGGGTTAAGAACTTCAGCCGGTACAGGTGCGCGTGGCAATGGCGCTAACAATGCAAGAGGTGGCGGACAAAGATTTAGCCAGGGACAAAGAGCCGGTGGCGCTGGCCGCGGCGGTTATAGTGGTGGCGCGCGCGCGGGCTATGGCGGCGGCGCAGGACGAGGCGGCTATGGAGGCCCACAGGCCCGTAGTTATGGCGGCGGCGGATACGGAGGGGGTGCACGCGGTGGTGGCGGATACGGTGGTGCCCCGCGCGGTGGCGGCGGCGGATATGGCGGAGCGAGAAGCGGCGGTGGGGGCGGTGGCGGCGCCCGTTCAGGCGGCGGCGGCGGACATGGAGGTGGCGGCGGTGGCCGCAGGTAATAATTGCGACCAGAAAAACTAATGGGTAAGGAACTATAAAAGAAGGCATTGTTACTTATGTGATAATGCCTTTATTTTTTGAACGTTATACAACCAGTGATCGGGAATGATTTTTGCGGTCAAATATTTCATTACCTGATTTTAAACATTGTAATTTATTTTTCGTCAAAAACAAAAAATATGATTATGCGTGGAACAGGCTATTTTTTATTTATTGCACTAATTGTCATTTCTTTCTCTGCATCCGCACAGGATGTAAGGGAAGCATACAACCTCTCTGATTTATCTGTTCAGGGCACTGCCCGCTCTATGGGCTTTGGAAATGCCCTTGGCTCCGTGGGCGGCGATTTTGGTTCGCTCAGTGTAAACCCGGCCGGCATTGGCGTTTACCGTAATTCTGAGATTTCTATTACACCATCGGTAGTCATAAATAATACCACAGGTGAGTATAGCGGCGTAAATTCATCCTCCAATACCGCCCAATTCAGTCTAAATAATTTCGGCATTGTATTTACCAATGCGGCGAAGGGCAGGCGTTATAAACACAGAAAATGGAAAACTGTAGCCTTTGCTATTGGCATGAACAGGGTAGCCGATTTTAATAATGATGTTTTATATCAAGGCAAAACCTCGACCAGTTCGGTGTCACAGGTGTTTGAATCAGATGCCAATATGAATCCTAATAATGTAACCACCCTTAATAATTCTTATGGCTCACTCGGATATAACTCGTACCTGCTCAATAAGAATACTTCCGGCCAATATGAATCCATAGTGCCTTTCAGCGGTGGAGTCGACCAGGTTAAGGGCTCGCAGAGCTGGGGCGGTATTGATGAATTCAATATGTCTTTTGGCGGCAACTTTAAGGAGAAACTATTATTGGGCATTACCATAGGAGCGCCCATAGTAAATTACCAGGACAATTCTTACTTCCAGGAAACGCTGGATGCCGGCAATACGAATAGCAATCCTTATGGCTTCAATTCACTTGATTACAGCCAGTCCCTCAACGTCACCGGCGCCGGTATAAATGCCAAAATAGGGGCTATTTATAAAATATCGGACATCTTCAGGATTGGCGCTGCTTTCCATACACCTACTTACTACTCGCTCACTGATGAATCCAGCCAGGGGATATCCGTAGTTCACAACGATAGCCTGGGCGCACTTTATGGCCCTGCATTACAAAACCGTTTTGATTATAATCTCACCACACCCTGGAAGGGTGTGATAAGTGGCACAATAATTCTGAATAAGCTCGGCTTCATTACCGCCGATTATGAATATGTGGATTACAGCACCATGCGTTACACATTCCAGGGGGGAATCGACAACTCCTCTCCCACCGGCGCGAGCTACCAGCAGGAAGCGGATGCCCTGAACCAGGTCATCCAAAAAACATACAAAGCCGCTTCTGATTTCAGGATTGGCGGTGAAGCTGTAATTGCGAAATACTTCATGGTGCGTTTAGGTTTTGGCTATTATGGCAATGCATATACTCCTTATGGAGAGTCAACAGCTAATTCGTATTACACTACCCAACGCATAGACGTAAGCGCAGGCGTTGGCCTGCACTTCAGGCATTTCTTCACAGACCTTGGATTTATACACAGCATGTACCAGGGATATGAACAGCCATATAGTGTGGTGTACAATAATGGGGCTGGTACCAGCTATGTTTTTTCCGGCAGCCCGGCAACAGTGCCCACTGCTAAAATTGATTTTAGCCTAAATAATCTGGCATGGACGGTAGGGGTTAAGTTTTAAGTCCCCAACCCCCTAAAGGGGATTCCCCTCATTTTTCGCTCACAAGAGAAATCCATTCATGACAGGTCATAAGATTATGAGACGATCCTGACTGCCAGTAATACTGCATACTTTTTTGCTTATTTTAGCCTTTTCATGGACGATGAGGTTTACAATATATCGCAGGTCAGCAAGTATATTTTTGAGTTTCCAAGTATTGGTAAAAAGCATCTATTAAAGCAGGTTGTGTTTTCAAAAATGAACTATAATCATAACGACTATAACTTGTCATTAGGCACTGTTTTAGAGAATGGAACAGTTAACTTCCTGGATAGCAGCAATAACGGAGATGTGGTAAAAATATTTATGACTGTTATAAAGTGTGTAAGGACTTTTGCAAGCACTTTCCCTGATAGCGTAATATTTTTCAAAGGGAATACTGAACAAAAGAACAGGGTGTATAATGAAATTTTAAGGCGGCATTATGATGAATTTTCAGTAGACTTTAATATCTTTGGAGTTAGTAATATAGATGGAAAGAGTACTGTTAGTAAATTTAACAGGAAGGTGGATTATTCAAGTTTCTATTTAAGCCTGAAAAGTTAAAGCTATTGTTATGAGTGTTGTTAGTAAAAAAAATGCAACGGCAAAAAAGTTGAGCAGAAACCCGGAAATAAAATCAAAGCCTGGCACCAAATATATAGGTCTGGATGAAAAAAATGAGGAGGCTGAAAGGGTATACAAGTCATTAACGAACCCTGAATTATTAAGGAAATAAAGTGTACCCCATTCATCCCGTTGCTCCCGATATTCCTCCGGTGTTTCCATACCGGCAATTAATTACTCAATGAGACATCTATTTAGTCCGATTAGCTAAATACTCCTGTAGCATCATTACCGCACTTACGGCATCAATCAGTTCCTTTTTCTCCCGGTCTTTTTTCTTCAGTCCCATGCCTGAGATGGCCCGCGAAGCCATTTTGGAGGTGAGCCGTTCATCCATTTTTTCAACGGGTAGATCGGGGCACACATTGCCGAATTTCTTGATGAATTTATCCACCAATGGTGTGGCGTCGGTAGGCGTGTTATCAAAATTGAGGGGGTAGCCCACTACAAGTTTTTCAACGGGCTCTTTAGCTATATATTTCTTTAGATAGCCAATCAGCTCATTAGAGTCAACAGTATCTAATGCCGTTGCTATTATCTGCAAGGGATCGCTGACCGCTATTCCTGTGCGCTTTTTACCGATATCTAATGCGATTATCCGTGCCAATGATGTGATTTTAGGAATAAAATTATTCGATAATTTTTTGTTTGCCTTGTGTGTTTTGTGAAAGTTTTTTCCGGTGTGCTTTGCGGTCTTTTTGTAAAAATTCCGAAATCATAGTTTCAAGAACGCAATCCGGGGTAGGGTAGCAAAGACTTGTCATCATCTGAACTTATTTAAATCATAGACCACGGGCTTGTGTTTTTGAATAATTTCTTTTTCTATTTTCCTCAAACGCATGTAGTTTTCCTGCAGCACCGTGATTTTTACCTGGTATATTTCGTCTTTAGGTTTACCTTCTTCGGCCTTGATTTCCTCGGCAGTTTTTTTTAGCATGATACGTACTTTCTTTAGCTCAAAATAGGATAATGTGCTGTCCACATCATTGACATACATCATGGCGCCCGATAGGGTCTCTATGCCGTACTTCTCCCGCCACATAATACTTATGTCCGGGGGTGGATGGAGTAGCGAAGCCATTTTGTCCCGTATTGCCTGCTGAGGGTAATTGATGAAATAGTGCAGTTCTGGCGTCGCCCCAAAACGCTGGTAATGATCAAAATATTCCAGGAACAATTTCCGAACCAGTGGCTGCTCTATAAGCTCAGCATCTACCCGGTCTTCTATCAGCTTTGCTACGGAATCATAACCCTCATAAGGCTGGTGCCCGTATTCTATAAGGACTTTCAATAGTTGCCATTCCTGTGGTTCGTCGTTTGCCGGTACTTTAATTTCCTGTTCCTGGTCGGGAGTAAGTGTTTCGGGCTTTGGCAGGACTTCTTCGCGGCGGGCATGTTTTTGTTCGTTTTCTATCCGGTCGCGTATGTATTTATTAATGAGGTTTATCAGCCCGGCCTCATCCACATCCAGTTTGCGGGCGGCTTCGCGGGTATAATGTGTTTGCAGTGAAAAATCTTCCGCCTTATTTATTTTTGATATGCTCTCGGCTATTTCATTAACTAATTTTGAGCGTTTCACCGGATCTGTCCCGGCATCGTTAAGCCCCACCTGCAGGCGAAAGCTGATCACATCCTGCTTATGGCTTTTTATATACTCATGAAACTTGGACGCGCCAGATTTTTGCACAAAACTGTCAGGGTCTTCGCCTTCCGGCAACAATACTAGCTGTACGTTAAAGCTCTGTCCCAGCGCCATGTCCAGTCCCCGGAGGGCTGCCTTAATGCCAGCGGCATCACCATCATATAGTATCGTAAGGTTTTTTGTGAGCTGGCCTATCAGTCGCAACTGGTCTTCAGTAAGCGATGTGCCGCTGCTGGATACTACATTTTCCACGCCGCCCTGGTGCAACGAAATAACATCGGTATAACCCTCCACGAGGAGGCATTCGTCCTGCTTGCCTATGGCTTGCCTGCTTTGATACATGCCATAAAGCACCTTGCTCTTTATGTATAGCTCGTTTTCAGGAGTGTTAATGTACTTTGGCGCTTTTTCATTGCTCTTGAGTATGCGTGCGCCAAAACCAAGTATTCGCCCGGTCATGCTCTGTATCGGGAATATCACCCGGCCCCGGTAAACATCGTGATAGATGCCGTTGCGGTTTTTTGCCAGCCCCGCGCGCTCCAGCATATCAGCCTTATATCCTTTGGCTACGGCAGTATGGTAAAACGTATCCCCTTGTTCAGGGTTATATCCCAACCGAAAACGCTCAATTATATCCTTGCGGAAACCCCGCTGCTTGAAGTAAGACAGTCCTATCAATTGGCCCTCATCCGTATGCAACAATGTGTCGTGAAACCACGTTGCAGCGAATTCATTAAGTATACGCAGCCCTTCTTCCGCCAGTTGTTTTTGCTGTTGCTCCGGGCTCCGCTCCGTTTCTTCCAGTGTTATCTTGTAATAGTCTGCCAGCCAGTGCATGGCCTCAGGATACGTAAGTTTTTCATGTTCTTGTATGAATGTGACCACATTGCCCGCCTTGCCACAGCCGAAACATTTATAAATACCTTTGGCAGGGGATACGTTGAAAGAAGGTGTTTTTTCATTATGAAACGGACAATTAGCTATATAATTTGTGCCGCGCTTCCTCAGCCGGACAAACTGCCCCAATACGTCCACAATATCCGCGCGGTTCATTACTTCGTTTACAGAAGCCTGAGAGATCATTAACGCGAAGTTAAGCTAAAGACTATAATCAATATCTAGTGAAACTGTAGTTTGATTCTATTTTATTCCCTTCAATCTCCCATCAAATTCAAAAGCCTCGTTCCTTAAATATTTTATTTTGACAAAATCTTTATGTGCCGGATTGAGTGTGTAATTGAACTCTTCCGGTATAATAACGGAAGGTACCCGCAGTACGGCTGCACTACCATTTGCAACCCACGAATTGCCCAATTTTTGGGTGACAGGCGTGTTTTGAAATTCGTACCATCCAGGTTGAAGGTCTTTCCGGTTGATCCGGTCTATTATTAAGTTATCTGGGATTTCAACTAATATTGTTCTGAATAGCGTACCGTGACCCAGTGAATTTCTATGCACAATATTTTCCAGGCAAGCCAATGATCTTGAAGGGGAAGTATAAATTACCCTCACATCTTTTGAATTCCATTTCGCAGGATTTCCCGATGCTACAAGCTTATCTGCATGGATGGCGAGCGTTATCCTGTAAACGATCATGCGATGTCCCCGTATTCAATTCTTGTAAGCTCTTCGGTTACTATATTAATCCCTGTGATGGTATCCAGCAATGTTTCAGGAACCTGCCCGCCAAGTCCTGCGGCCCGTCCGCCCAACCAGGCGTTAAGTGCTTCAGTAGAGCCAAATACCTGTAAACCCTTATCATACAGAGCAAAAAGTTTCAGGAGCTTTTCGCTGGTAGTGGCATCTAACACTATGTTGTTTGCCTTATAGCTGTTGAATGTTTTAATCGTTTTGTTTAATAAACGCTCAACCAAAGCGTTTGGAAGTTTCGAAAAAGATATAAAGTCAAATACGGCGTCAGGCCTCAGCCCTTTCCTTGTAGTTAGCAGCAGGCTAACAGAATCCTCAAACTATTTTTTATACCTGCCTGAGATATTACCACGATTTTGACCAACCACTGCTACATTCATAAAGCATTCATTTTTTCAATACAAAGCTTAGAAATATTTCCTGAAATTAGAGAAATATTTCCCGGCGTGGGTTCAAATCATCAGCGAAGCGTGGAAAACTGAAAAGTATAGTATTTGCATTATAAAAAATAACAATTACTTTAGTCTGCGGACAATCAATAATAAATGAAAAAAACTCCCGGAAAGCAACCGCTAACGCCAGATCAGTTTACAAATGATCCGGATGTTATTGCCTGCGTTAATGAGTTGAAAAAGAAATTTGGCGATGATTATAAAAAACTAACGGTGTCTGATACCTATGACGATCAGGGCCATCAATATGTGAACCTTGTGCAGAAGGGAGGCGGTGTACTTGGTATAGCGCTGGTTGGCTACACCTATATACTGGAACAAGCTGGTATCCGTTTCCTACGCATGGCGGGTACAAGTGCGGGAGCTATTAACACTGCGCTCCTCACCGCCATTGGGAACAAAGAAGATGCAAAATCCCCCAAACTGTTGCAATACCTTTGTGATCTTGACTTTTTCAGCCTTGTTGACGGAGATAGGTTTGTTCGATTATTGACAAGAACTTTCATTACTCATAAAGATTTTGCTGTCAAGGTAAAACTTTGGGCAACAATCATTGCCTCTACTTTCCTGGCGTTTGTAATTGGTGATTTTGTTTTCTGGCTACTGGGCAAGCGCGACCCGGCATATTACCCTATGGCAAATGTTTGCGTCACAGTTACCGGGTTCATGATGATAGCCATTGCCCTTGCGGGGGCTTATGCCGGATTTCTGCGTAAGCGATTAATAAAGGAAAACTATGGATTAAATCCCGGTGATGTTTTTTATAAATGGGTGAAAGACAGGTTAGAAGAAAATGGCGTAAAAACCGTTGCAGACCTTAATTCTAAAGCTTCACAACACGTGGCACTAAATGTGAGGAAACCGGAAACACAGGATCCCTCTACATTATTCGGGGACGTAACCTTTATTACCTCGGAACTGGTATCCGGGAATAAAATAGAGTTTCCACGGATGGCCAAACTTTTCCGGGCCGACCCCAATGATTTGCATCCGGCGGAATTTGTGCGGTCGTCTATGTCTATCCCTTTCTTCTTTCAATCGCATATCATCACGGATATAAAGGTGGATGATCCCATCATAAGTAACGAATGGAAAGAAACTTTTTTGATTGATGATGTTGCGCTGAAGGCTGCGATACCGGTAACCGCAAGATTCGTGGATGGCGGTATTCTCTCTAACTTCCCAATAAGTATTTTTTACAATCCCGACATAATTGTGCCACGCCTCCCTTCATTTGGCATAGACCTTGATGACGGAACGGGGTGCGATGCCACTGGCCAGGATGCGCAAAACTGGCCATTGGCGAAATATCTCGGCAACATGTTTAACACCGTGCGTTCTTATTATGATAAAGATTTCCTGATCAAGAATAGCGTTCTTGAAAAGGGGATAGGCAAAATATCGTTGGCGGAATTTAACTGGCTAAATTTCTTTCTTTCTGACGACGATAAAAAACAAATGTTTATAAGGGGGGCACAGACGGCTAAAGAATTTCTATTAAATTTTAATTGGGATGACTACCAGAAAAACCGTGCAAAAATACAGGTGACACTTAACAGTAAAAACAAAAAAACAACAGAAAAGGCCGTGTATTAAGTTTGCCTTTCCTGTGCATAGTTCACATGCTTTTTGAGAGACCGTGAAGGGCTTACATTTCAGGGTATTTGTCTATGGGCGTCCCGGCCAGGTACTGTTTCCAGGGTTCCCAGTAGTGCGAATACCATCCTTTCTCTATGCCTTCAGCCTGCTTGTCTGGCACATTGGTATGAACCGCATGTAAGGTTACATTATTGCCTTTTGGCTCTAAACTGATAATAAAAGTAGAATCAGCGTCATTTTTGTCCCAGTCTGCGCCTCTCCAGCTTTGAACGATCAGGTTGTCTTTTATTAACTTGATATTCTGCCCGGTAATGTACCCGTTATGTGCCGAAAAATCAGCGCCTTCCTTTGCGGTGATCTGTGCGGGTGCAGCTGTTGCTTTTGAATGTTTTTTAGCATTCATGTAGAGATCATAAAGATCTTTTGGTGTAGTATTCTTAAATACTACTTTCTGAACAATTGTTTTTGCCATGGGAAATAGTTTTTAATAAAGTTAAGCAATATCAAGGGAATATTACAAATTCTTGCTCAATAACAATACCCCGAACTTGCCGGGGTATTGTTACAATGATTCGATGAAAGCCGATTAAGCCTCGTCAGCTTCTTCAGTTTCCTCGGTCACTTCTTCAGTTTCTTCGTCTGATTCATCATGATCAGCTTCTCCCTCTCCCTCTTCTTCTTCGAATGCGCTTTCTTCAGTCTCATGTCCGGCTTCCGGAGATTCGTGTTCTTCGGTACTTGCAACTGGTGTGCTTACTACTTCTTCTTCAAATGTGTTTTCCATAATAGTTGTTTTGTTTTTTGAAATTTCCTACAATTTAAGCCCGACAATCCACTCGACACACTAGTTTACCTAAACTTAATTACTTAGTAATACTACAGTAATATTGCACAGGAAAATCAGGGAGGACTGTATAGGGACGATTGATGAAGGACTAACAACAATACTTATTTGGAGGGTCAATTCAACCCCCAAAAGGCGCGATAACATAAACCCTTTTTATAAATGACTCTGTTTGGGACTGGTTGAATTTATTTCATAGAATTATTACTTTGCAGTATGAATGTCGAAGAAATCAGGGCATATGCAATAGCGAAACCTGATGTAGAAGAAGGCTTCCCTTTTGGAGAACAAACACTTGTTTTTAAAGTGAAGGGTAAAATGTTTTTGGCGATGGGGCTTACCAACCAGCCGTTACAATTCAATGCGAAGTGCGACCCGGAGCGGGCCATAGAGCTACGCGAACAGTACGAATGCGTCAGGCCGGGCTATCACATGAACAAAAAACACTGGAATACGGTGATCATTGATAATACCCTGAACAAAAAACAGCTGAAGGAATTGATAGATCATTCTTATGATCTTGTGAAACCAAAAAATAGAAAATAGAAGCCCGCTAACTTGGGAAACATAATTAACTATGAACAGATTTTTTCTACTGGCTATATGTATAGCATTTATCAACGGCAGGGTTTGCGCACAGTCGCTTATTCCTTTTTATTTTACATCTGAAGAAGATAACAGGCTGTTAAATGAGAACGATTCGCTTAAATTTTATGTAGCATCCGGAGATAGTACAAACATAGTAAGTATAAATGAAGAAGAGTCCATGTACAAGCTGCTGAGTAAAGACCGTAAAATCCTGGCTGAAGGCACTTTTTTAACTGAGAATGACAAATTTTTGCAGGATGGCAAGTGGACAGAACGCTTTGAAAATGGCAAAATAAAATTGACCGGATATTACCGAAAAAGCATACCCATAGGCACATGGCAGCAATTTTATAACAACGGCAAAATAAAGGTGGTTTCTAATTATGCGGTAATTACCGGTGAACATGGAGAGTTTTTCTCATGCTTATCAGGCACCTACAAGGAATATTTTGAGAATGGCCAGCTAAAAACAAACGGTTTTTACAGCGCAGCGCTTTCAAAGGCATTTGATACCACCTACGTGGACGATCCGGTATCAGGAAAGACCGTAGTAAAATACACCCAGCGCAACGAGTATTATCCAGAAAAAACAAGTCACTGGGACTATTACACCGAGGATGGGGAGCTGGATAAAAAGGAAGATTTTTAGAAGACGAGAGTGATTACCACAAGTTTTTATTGACTAAATGCGCTATCAGCAGGACATTTGCGTCGTAAACTTTAACAAGCAGAACATGACTCCTGAACGGGCAGCCAAAATAAAAAAAGTATTAAATCACCGCCAGGACGGGCTCGTAGTAGTCATGGAAAATGTGCACGACCCGCACAATATCTCGGCGGTAATGCGCACTTGCGATGCCGTTGGTGTCCAGGAGGTATTTGTGTTAACGACTATCATTTCAAGGCACGAAAAGTTCGGCAAAAAAAGTTCCGCAAGCGCGGCAGGGTGGCTTACCATACATCAGTATGAAGATACTGCCTCATGCATGGATGCGGTAAGAAAAAAGTGTGATAAAATATTTGCCACACATCTTGGTGTGCAATCGTCTTCGCTCTACGATCTGAAACTGACAGAACGGGTGGCCCTTGTATTTGGTAATGAGCACGCCGGGGTTACGGAAGAGTGCCTTAATTACTGCGACGGAAATTTTATTATTCCCCAAATGGGCATGGTGCAATCCCTCAACATATCGGTCGCGTGTGCGATTGCGCTTTATGAAGCGTTGCGGCAACGACTGAATAATGGCTTCTATAATGGCACACCACAGCTGCCGGAAAATCAATTGAAGAGCCTGGCTAAGGAGTGGGGAGTGTATAGGGAGGAGTAAAATAAGTTGCAATTATATATATGATCTTATCTCTTATCCCTGCTATCGGCTAAAACATTATCTTTGACTCGTATGGACATAATGCATCTGCTGTTATACATATTGGGCTGCATTCTGCTGATTGGTTTTTTTGCAGGAACGGAAATAGCTTTTATTTCCGCCAATAAGCTGAATATAGAGCTTCGCAAAAAACAGGGTAAGCTTTCCGGCAGGATACTGGCCCGGTTCATGGAGAATCCTTCAGAATTTATTGGTACAAGTTTAGTGGGCGTTAATGTATTGGTGGTGATATATGGATTGCTGTCTGCCGCCGCCACAGCCAAACTGCTGAACTATTACCACATTGAACTGTCTGAATATACCAAACTTATTTTGGATACCCTGGTCGCGACTATTGTCATCCTGATATTTGCTGAGTTCCTGCCTAAAGCCATCTTCCGGTCGAAAGCGGAGTTGGTGCTCGGTATATTCAGCGTGCCGATGCTGTTGATGTACTACATATTCTACCCGGTTGCAAAAATCTTCGTAGCAATCGCTGAGTTTATACTGAAGTACCTGTTCAACGTCCGCATAAAAGAGAACAAGGCGGTTTTTAACCGGGTGGACCTGGAACTGCTCGTGAAGCAAAGCATGCACGGCCATGAGAACGAGACAAGCGAGGTGAACGCAGAGCTTTTTGAAAATGCACTGTACCTCGTAAATGTGCGCATTAGAAAGTGTATGGTACCCCGCAATGAAGTTGAGGCCATAGAAATAACCGCTACGATTGAAGAAGCACGGGCTAAATTTATTGACACCAAACTCTCCAAGATCATTGTATATGACGACACTATTGACAATATTGTCGGCTACATACATCACCTGGACCTGAACCGCCGCCCGAGAGCAGTCAAAGATATACTGCATACCATAACGCCGGTCCCCGAAGCCATGAGTGCCGTTGACCTGATGAATCGTTTTACCAAGGAACGCAAAAGCATAGCGTGGGTAATAGATGAATTTGGTGGCACTGCGGGCATTGTAACCATGGAAGATGTACTCGAAGAGATATTTGGCGACATCAATGACGAGTATGATGAGCAGGAATTTGTAGAAAAACAGTTATCGGAACATGAATATATTTTTTCAGGAAGGCTGGAACTCGATTATCTGAACGAAAAATATGGATTTAATTTCCCGACCGATGATTCTGAAACGTTGTCCGGGTATATTATAGCGGAGCACGAAACAATACCGAAGATCAAGGAGCGAATCATCCTGGATAATTACGAGTTTGATATTTTGCTTGTAACTGATACTCGGATAGAAACAGTGAAAATGAAAATATTGAAGTAGTCGCCGTCTTGCGAACGTGAGCGTAGGATAGATTGAAATTGAATAATGAATTAAGATCAAAATATTAGGTAGCTTCTTAACTTCTTAAAATGGAATAATATGCCCGTACAACGTGCTTTCAATCTTAACCAATGGATAGATGAACATCGTCACTTACTGAAGCCACCAGTGGGCAATCAGAGTGTATATAAAGAATCAGGCGATTTTATAGTCATGGTTGTGGGCGGCCCCAACAGCCGCAAGGATTTTCACTACAATGAAGGGGAAGAACTCTATTACCAGTTGGAAGGCGATATCGTGGTGCGGATACAGGAAGATGGGAAGATAGTAGATATACCGATAAAGCAGGGTGACATGTTCCTGCTACCGGGCAGGGTGCCGCATTCACCGCAAAGGGGCCCAGGTACAATAGGGATGGTGATTGAGCTTAAACGTAAAACGGTGGAACTGGATGGTTTCATGTGGTTCTGCGAAAACTGTGGAGAAAAACTTTATGAAGAGTTTGCGAATGTAACTGACATAGTAGCGCAACTGCCGCCAATCATGTCCCGTTTTTATTCTGATGAACATAAGCGTACCTGCAAAAACTGCGGTACAGTAATGCAACCACCCTTGTAATCCGAAATTGGTCACTGGTTCTTAAGTATTTGGGTTGGGGATTGCTGTTCACAGTGATATAGTCGCAGGGATAATACACTCCAGCTTTCTACTTTCTACTTTCTACTTTCTACTTTCTACTTTTGACTTTCTACTCAAACAGCTACTTCTTCATTCCCGGGTATTTCATGTGCAGACTTTTTAGTGTTGTTTGTAGTGTTTTGGCGACGAGGTATGATTTATACCAGTTCTGGTCAGACGGAATGATGTGCCAGGGTATTTCGCTGCAATGTTCAAATGTATCTTCATAACACTTCATATAGCTGTCCCACAATTTTGATTCCTTAAAATCTTCCGGGCTGTACTTCCACATTTTCTGAGGCTTTTTCATCCGCTCTTCCAGCCGTTCTAATTGTTCTTTGTGAGAAATGTGCAGGTAGAATTTCAAGATGTGCGTATCATTATGATCTGTCAGCAAGCGTTCAAAATCGTTAATCGCAGACATCCTTTTCTTCGCCGTTTTATCATCGATCATTTTGTGTACGCGTGTGATCAGTATGTCTTCATACTGCGACCGGTTGAATATTTGTATCATACCTTTAGCCGGAACGTGGTGGTGTATCCGCCATAGAAAATCATGAGACAGTTCCTCTTCCGTTGGCTCTTTATAAGAGGTTACATTTACGCCCTGGGGGTTCATACTCGTAAATACATCGCGCGTAAGCCCATCCTTTCCGCTGGCGTCCATGCCCTGCACCACGATCAATATGCTGTGCTTATGCTCGGCGTATAGGAGGTTTTGAAGGTCGTCCAGGTCTTTTAGGATATCACTAAATTCTTCCTTTACGGATTCTTTATCTATTCTCTGCGGCGCGAGGGTATCTATGTCATGCAGCTTTATTTTTTTCATGTTTTTCGTTTTTTTGTAGAAAGTCAAAAGTAGAAAACAATAATAGTTAGCAGATGGTTGTCGGTAGATTTTCGGTGTAAACAGAACCCCCTTTGACCAGTTAGCCTTTTAGCCAATTACCCCGTTCACCAACCAACCTAATCCGCTATCATCTTCCTATAAGCTTTTATAAAGATTGCGCCAAGATTTTTATAAGGTGGTACGTAGTCCGAAAATTTATCGAGGTCTTCCGGCTTTTTGCTGAAGAATTCGTTAAGCTGATTCCACATTTTTATCCATTCTACATCTGCCCCTGCAAGCAACATATCATTCAATGATTTTATGATCGGCCCATTGACTGCTTTTACCCCTGTCTGCTTTGAAGATACAATGTGGGCGTCAGGTGAACGATCGAGTACCATGGCCAGGTTATGATAACCTCCGCAAGAACCCAGTATGACTATTTTCACCTGTGGAGTGAGCCTGGTAATTGTCGCCGGCAAGTGATAACTATGGCCCCGATGTATGACGATGGTGGGATGAATACCACTGTCGTCAAGGAATTTTGCCAGCCTGTTTTGCGCTTCTTCGTCATCAGGTTCTTTTAATGGCAAGTTGGCATAGATAACTATTTTTTTGCCGGATACAGAACTGATCGTAGTCCAGTATTGACTTTGGGTTATCAGCCAGTTCTTATCATTCTTAAACCCCTCTATATAGCTCTCATAAGACTCCTCACCATCTTTGTCGCCGAAAAAAAGTACTTGCTGATAAACGATACCCGAATCATTTATGAGGTCTTTGTAAAGCACCTTGTCGATGGGTGGCAAGTGTAGTTTTGAAGAGGTTAGGGCGGCAACCGTGTCAGTTACTGTTACGGCGTTATCTATGAATATTCGGGCAAGGAGGCTGTAAATGGCTTTCCCTTTCCTGTTATTGTCATCGTATGCCTGTCGGTAGTTTTCCTTTACCCTGTTTTGCAGGAAAACCGAAAGGGCAGAGTCGCGAATACTGCCAAATGCATTGGCCACATCTACCGCATCCTCCAAGTCATCCTCTTTTCCTTTTCCAAGGTTATCAATAAATCTTGTCATCAGTTTTGTCCTCGCGGTATCATCTATCGTTGCAAGGAAATCAGACAAGGTGCTATAGCCGGCGCACATGCGGATAAAACTGCGGAAATGGTCGTAATGAAGAGCTTCTAAAAACTGGTCGCCTTTCATCGGTTTCATGCGCTCCATCAATCTTTTGAATGTGCCAAGGAAGCTGCTGGTATATATTTCATCCTGGCCATAAACCATAATAAAAAACAGGCTGGATGCGGGAAGGCTGTCAATACACTGAAACCGTACTTCATCTTTTTCCTCATGAAGATCATTCATGGGGCGCACATAATATTTCAGCGTGCGGTAAACGATCTCATCGGTATAGATATGCCTGGTTACAGGATCATCTTCCAGTTTTAGCCGTACCAGGTTTTCATAATACAGGGAGGTGCTGTCCGCGATTGAGTCTATTTGGCTCACAGTCTTATTGCCGCGGTATATATCGCCAAGGAAGGGGAATGCTTTTAGCGGAGCCTTGGATTCCGCGGCTATTTTCACGATGGCCTGTACTAATGAATCTTTAGTATTGAACACTGCTTTTTTGAAGTCAATGTTCGTAGAAGTAGCGTAATTATAAACTACTTCGGGCTTCAGGCGTGCTACGGCTTTTATTATATCACCTGCAAAAGTGTCAGAAGCATACTCACCCAGCCTTTTGATCATCATTAACGGATCTGTCTTTCCTAACTGAATATACAGGTATGCCCGTACTTCAGGGTGGTTGTTCCATAGCGCCCTGCCATTATTTAGTGAGTAAATATCAGTATGGGTAGTGACAAACTCCATTAGTTTATTTTCGTTAACCGCTATGAGCATACTATCCATATTCGCCACCAGGTTGATATAGAATTTAGGATCTGGCTTCGGGTCCTGGCGAAAGGGTTGCAGCATTTCATACACTGCTCTCAGGTAGCGTATTTTCTGCTGGTTGTCAGTAAACTCATCCCGGTCATTAGCTGGCATATTTTCAATCCTCACCTGCATCGCGTCCACTTCATCCAGGAAGGCATTGCTTAGTGCATCGGTATATGCAGGATTCCTTAAAAACGTAACTATCGTATCAGCGTCGCCGTCCATTTTATCAATGGCTATTTGCTCATTATCTATCTTATCATGAAATAAGACTCTTCCGATCGGAATCGGCTGCAACAATGTATCCTGGGTGTAAGGATTCATTTTGGCTACCGTATCTTTCTTTTTGTACTTGCTGTAGGTCGGGAAGGCTGGTGGCGGGGGTGGTTTCTTAGGTGGCTTCCATTTATGCTGCTGCCCGAAAGACGCAGGAACAAAAAGCAACAAAATAAAAGGCAGTAAGATAAAATCACCAACAATCTTTCTCATAATAGACTTCACGGGCGAACAGGTATCAACGCATTGTGGAAATATTTAAACAAATATAGTTTTTAAAATGTAAAAAGAAAGATAATGTTGCATGAACGAATAATTGGCGCGCCGGCCGCGTTTTACGAAACAATGAAGGGCACGGAATCCCTGCAAAAGAACCACTTTGTTTCAAAATTCCAGCAGAACCCGGATTATGCGGGTATTCCGCATCTTGGGTACTTTTTTCATAATTTTTACCAAGTCTTTTGATCGGTCATAAGAAATTTGTATAACCTCTTTTCAGTCAATATAATATAAATTATTTATTACTAA
>Ga0206890_1181_pt2 | contig 18328 bp, 16 predicted proteins | sample Alteio_BWOrgHeat_58_FD_152960 | JGI IMG/M metagenome (GOLD analysis project Ga0206890, IMG submission 152960) | Enriched cells from forest soil in Barre Woods Harvard Forest LTER site, Petersham, Massachusetts, United States - Alteio_BWOrgHeat_Nextera6 ... | reverse complement strand
CATAGCCGCGTAACTTGTCGGAGTTGTTGGCATTGCCCCTGTGATCCAGGTAAATGCCGCCCCCGATGTAAACCAGGTCTAACCCACCATTGACCAAAAAGATGGTTTCAATTTTTCGCTGTTCTTTTAAACTTTCGGCAGGAGTAAGGGGCCTGTCAACGTTCTTAACCGCACTTACATAACCCGATATGGCCGCGCCTAAATTCGCGATGTTCCATAGCGCGTTCATCTGGTAAAAATACTTTGTTGAACCCGTGGTGTTAAAAGAAGCGGTTGTGCCAACAGCAATATTAGCAATGGCCCAACTGCCCAAAACCTCCATGCCCGATTTTTTGATATGCTCGCGCTGATAATTGAATATTTGTAATGAGTCCTGTGCATAGGAGGCGTAACAAAAGATCAGGGTTAAAATTACGATGGTAAGCTTTTTCATAATAAGTTAACCATTTATTTATAAATCTCTGATCAACACTGCCTTTATCATCCTGAATTTATCGCCCATATCTTTTCTGAGTTCAATATTTTTAAAGCCATTATCTGTCAGTAATTGTACGGTTTCGGGGCCGTAACTTTCATTGATCTCTAAAAATAATAACCCATTATTAACCAGGTTGTTTGCAGCAAAACCGGCTATTGCATTGTAAAAGATCAAAGGGTCATCTTCCGGAACAAAAAGCGCCGTATGGGGTTCAAAATTAACTACATTGATATGCATTTGCGCTTTGTCATGCAAGGTTACATAAGGGGGATTGCTGAGAATAATTTCGAATTTCGAATTTCGAATTTCTGATTTTAAATTTAAGATATCCGCCTGTATAAAGTTTACACTTACATCATTTAGCTTGGCGTTTTCTTTGGCTGTTTGCAGTGCATCCGGCGAAATATCTATGGCAGCAACTTCTGCATTTGGAATATTCTTTTTAAGGCTAATAGCAATACAGCCGCTACCGGTACCAATATCCAATATATGCAGTTCACGGCTAACTGCCCACTGCCCACTGTTAACTGCCAACTGCCCACCGCCCACCGCCCACTCAACCAATTCCTCCGTTTCGGGACGGGGGATAAGCACCGATGGGTTTACTAAAAACTTTAAGCCATAAAATTCTGTATAACCTAAAATGTATTGGATAGGCTTACCGGTTTGCAGTTGTACTAAAATATTTTCCAGTTTTTGGATGTGTTCTGTTACTATTGCTGTTTCAGGGAAAGCCTTGATGAATGCGTTAGATAAATTAGTTATTTCATTGATAGCTAATAGCGTAACCGCTTCAATTTCCTGCTTGTCATATAGCCTCGTTAAACCTTTTTGATAAGCTATAAATACATCCTTTATTGTTTTCACACAACAAAGTAACATAAAAGCTACTTTTGTACCATGCCCAATCATGAAATATATATGCAGCGTTGCCTTGAACTTGCCGCTTTGGGTATAGGTTTAGTAAGCCCTAACCCCATGGTAGGGGCTGTTATTGTGCATGAGGGCAGGATAATAGGTGAGGGGTATCATCAAAAATATGGTCAGGCACATGCTGAAGTTAATGCGGTGAATGATGTAATTGGCAGGTTTGATAATTATGCTGATCTATTAAAGCAGTCAACCATTTATGTGTCGCTTGAGCCTTGTGCGCATTATGGTAAAACACCGCCCTGTGCCGACCTGATCATTAAACACCAAATTCCAAAAGTGGTAGTGGGCTGCCGCGACCCGTTTGAACAGGTGGATGGGAAAGGCATAGAAAAACTAAAAGATGCCGGTATTGAAGTTATTACAGGTATTATGGAAGATGAGTGTAAATGGTTGAACCGTCGTTTTTTTACCCGTGTAAAAAAACAACGGCCGTATATTATACTCAAATGGGCGCAAACGGATGATGTTTTTTTTGCTCCCGAAGATCATACCCAATACTGGATAACCGGGCCCGAATCACGTAGGCTGGTACACCAATGGCGGGGTGAAGAAGATGCTGTTTTAGTAGGAAAAAATACAGCTGCCATTGATAACCCCCAATTAAATGTTCGTTACGGTGAAGGCAGTGCGCCCAAACGGGTTGTGATAGACAGAAAGTTGGAATTAAGCGCTACTTTAAATATATTTGATCAATCTGTTGAAACATTGGTGTTTAATGAAATAAAAACCGATATCGACGGAAAAATTAAATACATTGCCTTAGAAGATTTTGAGCGTTTCGTGCCTCAATATATTTTATTTCAGCTATACCTGCAGGATATACAATCAGTAATTATTGAAGGTGGCGCATATACACTGAATACATTTATTGAAGCAGGATTATGGGATGAGGCCCGTATTTTTACCGGGCAAACAAATTTAACAAAGGGCATAAAATCACCGGTTATAAAAGGTATAATTGCCAATGAATATTTAATAGGAATTGACAGACTGCAAATTTTATACAACCAATAATTAGCCTATGCCTTATATCTTATTAAGTATCTGTTGCAGTTTAATGGTTTCTATTTTATTAAAACTTGCCAAAAGGTATCATATTGATGTTTTGCAAGCCATAACCTGGAATTACTCTACAGCTATATTTCTTACCTGGCTCATTTTTAAACCTAATTTACACCAGCAACTATACATACATAGCAATATATATTTATCGGTTGGTATATTGTTGCCCGTACTTTTTTTGATCATTGCGGCGTCCGTAAGGGTTACAGGTATTGTACGTACAGATGTCGCGCAGCGCCTATCTTTGGTAATTCCCATAATAGCCTCCTTTTTACTGTTTACCGAAGCGTTGAATATCTTAAAAATAATTGGGATAATAGGGGGCATTATAGCTATACTATGCACAATTCCGTGGAATCAAAGGTCGGCCGGCCGCGCGGGTAAAATGACATGGGTATATCTTTTAATCATATTTGTGGGCATAGGTATTATTGATGTTCTGTTTAAGCAGATAGCCTTGTTTAAAGACGTACCTTATACTACATCGCTTTTTGTCATTTTTATATTGTCATTTATCGTTTCGGCTATCATCCTGCTGGTTCAGATACTGCGGAAAAAAACCAAATTCTCCTGGCCGCATATATTAATCGGCTGGTTTTTGGGCTTAGCGAATTTCGGGAACATTATATTTTATATTAAAGCGCACAAGGCATTAGCCGACTCACCTCTAACTGTTTTTGCCGCTGTAAACATCGGCGTTATTATAACCGGCGCGGTTGTTGGGTTGGCTGTATTTAAAGAAAAACTCAGTTTGGTAAATAAAATAGGCCTGGTATTGGCTATCATTGCCATTGTAATAATAGCCAGGGCATAATATTCAAGATGTTATTTGATGACACTTATCGAACCATTGAAAACCCATCCGAAGGGATATTCCGTGATCGCGGCAGCAAGTTTTTAGCCTATGCTTTTCCAATAACTACAGAAACCGAGATAAAGGCAATAGTTTCCGGTTTAAAAACCGAACACCCTAAAGCCAATCACCATTGCTGGGCCATGCGGCTTGGTACAGACCGGTCGGTATTTAAAATTAATGACGACGGCGAACCTTCAGGAACCGCCGGGCGACCTATTTTGAATATCCTGCTCTCGCGCGACCTGACCAATATACTGGTGGTGATTGTGCGTTATTTTGGCGGCACGTTGCTGGGCGTCCCAGGGTTAATTAATGCCTATAAACAAGCTACTGATGACGCGCTTAACCAGGCTGTAATTATCGAAAAAACAGTTAACGATATTTATACCATTACGTTTGACTACCTTCAAATGAACGATGTTATGGGAATAATAAAAGATGATAACCTTGTCATTTTAGCACAACAATTTGATACTACCTGCACCATACAGGTGGCTATTTGTAAAATGCAGGTAAACCGGGTGCTTTTAAAACTTGGCAAGCTTAATGGCGTTGTGACACGTTACGATCATTCAGCTTAAAGCAATTAGTTTTTAATAGTTTACCGGTAATATTATCCTTAGTTTAAGGAATGATATATTTTATAATTTATCCCCTTTTTATTCCCCATTTGGGGCAGAAATGCTTATTTTAGGCGCATATGCAATCTTTTGAAATTGATAAAACCGATCTGCTGCGCATTAAAACCGCGCTTGAAGGCGATGATACTGAATTAGAGCTTGTTCTGAAAGAGTATCATGCTTCGGAGATTGCCTTATTATTTGAAAAGCTGCCTCAGGAAGCCAAGGAACGGATCATCAATATCCTCCCAACCGACATTGCATCAGAAGTTATAGCCGAGATGCATGAAGAACAAGATCCGGGCGAATTGTTGATTGGCCTTGACCCGGAAAAACGTTCGGAAATAATTGAGGAGCTTGACTATGATGATGCCACTGACATTATCTCGCAGCTTGATGAAGATGAGCAGCAGGAAATATTAGAGGATATTGACCAGGAGGATGCAGACAGCATCCGTGCTTTGTTAAGCTATGATGAGAATACGGCGGGTGGGTTAATGGACTCCGAGCTCATTAAAGTAAATATTAACCTCGATAAAAAAGACGCCCTCGATGAGATCATCCGCCAATCGGAAGAAATGGAGGAGTTTTATACCATTTATGTGGTTGACGATGCCAATATACTGCAAGGCGTATTGTCCATAAAAAACATTATTAAAGCACATGCCGATGCAAGGGTAAGAGATTTAGTAAAAACCGACCCGGTGTATGTACAGGCTGATCTTGACCAGGAAGAAGTAGCCAAACTAATATCGCAATATAATTTAACTACTATCCCGGTTGTTGATGACCAGATGAGGCTACTTGGCCGTATTACCGTTGATGATATAATTGACGTAATGGAGCAGGAGAGCACCGAAGATATTTTAAAGTTTTCGGGTGTATCAGAAGACGAAGAACTGAGTGGTAATTGGAAAGATGCAATAAAAAGTCGTTTACCTTGGCTGGTTATAAATTTGGGTACGGCCTATCTGGCGGCTTCTGTTATCAGGCATTTTGACGATACGGTTAAGCAAATACCAATAATTGCAGCCTACATGACCGTAATAGCAGGTATGGGCGGAAATGCAGCCACGCAGGCCCTGGCGGTAACAGTGAGGCGTATTTCACTAAGCGATCTTTCGGATAAGCAAGCCTATGATACGGTTTTAAAAGAGTTTTTGGTGGGCTTGCTAAACGGGGCGGCCAATGGTTTGATTGTTTTTGGTGTAGCCCTGTTTTATGATGGTAACCCCATGCTTGGTTTGGTTTTGTTTTTAGCTATGACCGGTAACTTGATAGTAGCGGGCCTGACAGGTGCATCAATACCATTGGTATTAAAACGGGTAGGTATCGACCCTGCGGTTGCATCATCAATTATCATTACAACTTTTACCGATTGCGCCGGGTTTTTATTGCCCTTATGGTTTGCTACCAAACTTTTATTGCCGCCACCCTTACATCATTAATAACTCATAACTAAGTTTTTTATAAATTTGACCACCAAAACAGGATAGAATGACCGAAGTAAGATATAACTGGACAAAAGAAGAAATTACCGAAATATATAACACCCCGCTGCTTGACCTGATCTACAAAGCCGCTACTATACATCGCGAAAATCAGGATTACTCGGAAGTGCAGATCAGCTCATTGATATCAATAAAAACTGGCGGTTGCCCCGAGGATTGCGCTTATTGCCCGCAGGCGGCGCGTTATAATACAGGGGTTGACGTACACGCCATTATGCCTAAAGAAGAAGTGATAGCTGTGGCGCAAAAAGCTAAAGATGGCGGCGCTTCGAGGCTTTGTATGGGCGCAGCGTGGCGCGAAGTGCGTGATAACCGTGATTTTGATAAGGTGATCGATATGGTGAAAGCCGTAAACGAGCTGGATATGGAGGTTTGCTGCACTTTAGGCATGCTTACCGAAAGCCAGGCACAACGATTGGCAGACGCGGGCTTATACGCCTACAACCACAACCTGGATACCTCAGAAGAAGATTATAAAAGAATTATTACCACCCGCACCTATGATGAGCGCCTGAAAACGCTGGAACATGTGCGTAAGGCTAAAATTACTGTTTGCAGCGGTGGTATAATAGGTTTAGGCGAAACAGTAGCAGATCGTATCTCTATGCTTAAAACACTATCTAATTTACCTAAACACCCCGAATCGGTGCCTATCAATGCTTTAGTGCCGGTACAGGGTACGCCGTTGGCGGATCAACCCCGTGTTTCGGTTTGGGATATGGTGCGCATGATAGCCACTACCCGTATCATTATGCCTAAAACCGTAGTGCGCCTATCCGCAGGCCGTACCGAGATGAGTTTGGTTGAACAGGCTTTTTGTTTTATGGCCGGCGCCAACTCTATTTTTGCCGGCGAGAAATTGCTGACCACTCCAAACCCGTCATTTGATACTGATATGGCTATGTTTGAATTATTGGGGTTAACGCCCAGGAAAGCATTCAAAAATGGCAGGCCCAATGAAATAAAAGAAATAAAAGAGATGAGTATTAATGAAGTGATTTAAATATTCACGTTATTATGAAACGTATTAAAGTAAATACAACTTGGGAAGAAGATGAAGAAGAAAGACGAGTGTTTTTCCATAATCTTTCTTATTCTGAACGGTTACAGTATTTTTTTAAACTTCGTAGTATGACCAATTTTCACAAAAAGTCCTACTCGAAAGAAAGGGTGTTTAAAATATATCACGCTCACAATGCCGTTTGATTTCGCTGATGAATATTACGTTTCATTTCTTACTGCAATGCAGCGAAGAAATGTACGGTATATGTTAATTGGCGGGCTTGCTATAAATTTTCATGGTGTTAGTCGTAATACACAAGATATGGATATTTGGCTTGCCCCAACCAACGAAAATCGAGATGTATTTTATAAGGTTTTATTGGATTTAGGATATACAGAAGAAGAAATTTCAATTTATAAAGACGAAGATTTCACTACATTTTTTAAATGTGAAATTGGCGAAATGCCCAATACAATAGATTGTTTAACCATTGTTCATCCCAATATTGATTTTGATGAAGCAGAAAAAGTGATGATAAAGCATGATATTGGCGAGGGCGTAATCTTAAATGTCGTTGATCATGATTTTTTGAGGAAAATGAAGGTTTTGACTCATCGGCCACAAGATTGGGCCGATGTTGCAAAATTAGATGAATTAAAAAAGAAAAGATAGTCTTTTAATAAGATACTCATCATGAAAACTCTTTGGTGTTGGCGGTGTAAAATGGATGTGCCAATGCTCGATGATGATGAATTTAAAAAAGCCAAAGAATTATATAGTTTAGGATTTAAAAGTGCAAAATCGGATAAATTTCAACCTCTATTGGATTACTATAATGGCTTAACTGGCTTTGAAGAAACTGAACCTAATGCTATAATGCATCATCAAATCTCTCAATATGGCCCATTATGTGAAAATTGCGGAAAGCCGTACAGAACTCGGTTAGCTACATTTTGTGCAGCTTGTGGCAATAAAAGAAATGTGTATTAATGATGTGATTTAACTATTATTATCTGAACCATGATTCGCAGGATTTAAAGATTGCCTTGATTAATCTATATCAAGTTAATCCCTAAAATCCCACAAATCATGGTTCAGACGTTCGCACCCAAAAACCACCGCCATGCCCACCGCGTAGCATGGTTAAGGCCTTTCCAGCTATCTACAAACTCAATAATATCATCCAGACATTTTTCTGCAAATTTCTGTCTGAAGTTTTTTTGTGCGAGTTTATAAACAGCATCCGGGTTTTCCAGGCCAATGCGTTCATATATTTCGCGCTTTACATACATGGTACGCACGAAGAAGATGTTGAACAGGATAACGTAACTATAAAGCGTGCGTTTGATATAACCAGCTTTTGAGGAATAGTCTTTAAGCAGGGCTTTGGTAAAAAGTATATGTCTTGCTTCTTCAATATTATGCAGATCGAACATCTTGCGTAAAACAGGATAAACCTGCTGGTTTTTGCGAGCGTAGTTGCCATAAACATCGGTTACCAATTCTACAGATACGCTGCCCATAAATAAATAATCTGCCGGCAGATATTTATTGGAGAAATGTCCGAAGAACCGATGCACGCGCGATTGTTTAATCGGCTTACCGTCCAATTTCTCGATTGCTTTACCAAACATTTCCTGGTGACGTAGTTCTTCGACCATTTCCCTGATCAAAAAGCGGTGTTCGATATTATCAAGCGGTAGCGTAAGCATGTGGCGGGTCATAAACAGGCAAAAAAGCAACTCACCCCAAGCGTAGGACGCAATTACCTGTACCAGCTCATGCCGGCCTAATTCCAGTTTTTGGGTGGGGGTGAGGGTGTTGTAAATATCCAGTCCTTGTAAGGATGCCAGCGTTTCTGGTAAAAATATTTCGCCGGGTTGGGGTTCTTCCTGCCACGGGATATAAGTATCCGGCATAAGGGGATGTTCCTTACTGATCTTTATTAACCGCTCGATCTCTTTTACATCCATAAATTAATGTTGGCCACCGTAAAATAAACCCGGTAAACGGGCTAATGTTTGCTAAATATACATACGTTACAAGCATGTTTTAGGCTGCTTTTAAAACAAAAAATTTAAATAAAGTTGAATTTTAAGAATTTTTCAATGTTGTAAAATGTACAAATTGGGCATTAATTGTGAATAATAAGTGTGTGAATAAACTTAGCTTAATATTGATCAATTTAGCTATAAAATCTCTTGGGTGAATGAACGTATTTTGTTAAAAAACCAGCATTTTAATGTTAATAAACTGTTAATAAAAAATAAAAAAAAAACTTGCCAGATTAGGCTGTTGTCCCGATATTGAAATCATCAAGAACGACGTACTTTGACAGCCTTACAGGAATAACAGAAAGTGAATCGGGTGAATCTTCGGAGGAACTAAAGATCGCGGGAAAGCCTGAAGTTACACAAAAAATGATAATTCGAAAGACTTTGAAAAAAGCGTGTTAACTAAAAGAGGTATTATGAGGAAGGCAAGTCTTTTACGGAGGACGGGCAATCAGAGTAATGACCTTGAAGCAATCAGTGTTAGCAAACAAAGATAGTCAGCAGACCAGAAAAAGGAAGATGCATCGGAGTTAGAGAGAGAAACGAGAGAGTTAGTGTTCGCAAGAGCAATAGCTAAACCGCCATCACGAAAACAGAAAGTGAATCGGAAAAAGAAGGAATAAAGACACCATCGGCGGATGCGCTAATAACAATGAGGAGATCAGGTCGGTCAGCTTACACAAAACTTGGTGCTTCTGGATAGCTACGGTTAGTCAGAGGTCGAAAACGGGAGATTCAAATCGAAAGAGGCGGCTCCCGTTTTTGCATTTAATAACAATTTTAAGTTTTGAAAAAGGCTAATAATGGGCGGGCCCTGTGCGATACCTTTCCCTAAATTTAGGGAAAGGAGGAGGATAGGGTAAAACAGGCTACCGGTTTAAAAGCGATTCCCTGTAAAAAGGCTATTTCATTTTTCTGCAAAGCTTAAAATAAGTAAATTAGTCGCTTATGGATAAGGACGGAAAAAGTAAACCAGGTGGAAGCGGCAAAAAGAAAATATTTGTTTTAGATACCTCCGTGATCCTGTATGATCACAATGCCCTCGAAAATTTCAAAGAACATGATGTAGCCATACCCATACAGGTATTGGAAGAGCTGGATAATATGAAAAGCGGCAATGATACCCGCAATTTTGAGGCCCGCAGCTTTATCCGGTTAATGGACGACCTGTCGCATAATAACCTGATCAATGAGTGGCAGCCCTTAAATGGCAGTACAAAAGGCAGCTTTAAAGTAATATTAGATACTAAAGCTATTGCTGCCGACGCGAAGGCAGTTTTTGGTTCGGAGAAAACGGATCACCGTATTTTAAACGCTGCCCTGTGTTTGCAGGAAGAGCACCTGGATAAAAAGATAGTACTGGTATCAAAAGATATTTGCCTGCGCCTGAAAGCCAAATCGCTCAATTTACATGCAGAAGATTACGAAACCGGTAAAATCAAAAACCTGGACGAGCTATATACCGGCAAAACTGTTGTAGATAAGGTGCCTGATAAACTGCTAAGCCAGTTAAATAAACAGGAATTTTTACCCGGCGAAGCTTTTGATATCAAAGCCCCTGCGGGAAATCATTTTTATATATTAAACGGAAAAAAGGAAACTGTACCCGGTTTTTACAATAGCCAGACAGAGCAGGTTCAAAAAATTACCGAACAACCCATATTTAATATCTACCCTAAAAATATTGAACAGGCCTGCGCTATACATGCCTTGTTGAACCCCGATATTAAGCTGGTTACCATACAGGGCAATGCAGGAACAGGCAAAACCTTGCTGGCTTTAGCAGGCGCATTGGAGCAGCGCAAGTTTTACCGCCAAATTTATGTAACCCGGCCAATTGTGCCATTAAGTAATAAGGATATTGGCTTTTTGCCGGGCGATATTAAATCAAAGATAGACCCGTACATGGCGCCGATATGGGATAACCTGAAGTTTATAAAAGACCAATACGCCGAGGATGAAAAGATGCAGGGCAAAATTGACGAATTGGTTGCCAATGATAAAATATCCATTGCCCCGCTGGCATTTATACGTGGCCGCACACTCAGCAAAATATTCTTCATAGTTGATGAAGCGCAAAACCTAACCCCGCACGAAATAAAGACCATTATATCCCGCGCCGGCGAAAACAGCAAGTTTGTTTTTACCGGTGATATTTACCAGATAGATACCCCGTACCTGGATGCCGAAAGTAACGGGCTTTCTTATTTAATTGATAAGGCAAAAGATCATCCGCTATATGCTCATATCACCCTGCAAAAAGGCGAGCGGAGCGAGTTGGCCAATTTGGCTACGGAGTTATTGTGAATTTTGTTGTTAGCAGAAAGTCTGTAATAGGTTATGCCGTAGGTCCTTTATTAAGTTTATACATACAGTAAAAAACAAATAGAGTTATAATTACGAGTAAAAATTTAATAATCAAGATTTCATTTTTCATGGATTTCTCTGTGTCTATGATCTTTTGAAGATCAACCTTATGCTGTGGAGAGGGAGTTTTCTCCATTCTAACTGCCGTTTCAATAAAACTTTCATCGTGGTATTGCTCATCAATATTTACCCACTCAAAAGATAAAATCAATAATGATGACAACAATATAACTATTAACCTGCTAAGAAATTTTGGATTAGTCATAGATTAAATATACAACAATTACTATTGCACAATATTATCCGTCACCCGCGCAATATCATTACTTATCTTATTAATAAAACCCAACTGCTCTTTTAGCAAGTCTTCGGCAGTGGTTAGCGTGGGTTTTTCAGCATCCGGGTTTGTGGCAGTTGTTTTTTCGCCGGTAAATTCTATCCTTTGCCCACCTAATTTTTTATTGCTTTCATTAAGGACAGCAATGCTTTTCTTAACTAATTTAAGCGTATCTGCCTGCGGGTTATGCAAGCCCTTAACCGTCACTTCTGATGCTACGGTGGCTATATAGGATGATAAGATATGGTTAAGCACTACAAATTTATGAATGTCTTTGATATGGCGTTGCTTACTTTTAGGCTCGGAGGTCATTCGCTCAAACATTGCAGATAAATTGGCCGATTTTACAAATACATCTTTACGCGCCAGCTTATATTCGGTTATGTTTACCAGGCTGCCGGTAATGCTTTCGGCTATTTTAACTAAATAATTTAGGTTGGCATAAATTACATCGGCCAGGCTTTCCTTTACCTGTTCAGATTCCCAGCTCGGGAATACCCAATAACTGGCTATAAAGGCAATGCTCGATCCTATTAGGGTGTCAACAATACGTTCCTTAACAATATCCAGGTGGCCTACCCCTAAAAACTTGAACAATATCAAAATATACGGTGTCATTAACGTAACACTTACCACATAGTTTAATCGCGTAAAACTGTAAGTGCCTATCATAAACACTACTAAAAAAACAAATTGTATAGCGTTGTTAGGTATAAATACTAAAATCAACACGCCTATAATGCCGCCGATTATGGTGCCGGTTAAACGTTGATAATTACGTTGTTTTGAGAGGCTATAACCGGGTTTTAATATCACTATAATGGTTAACAGTACCCAATAACTATGATGGCCAAGTGAAAAAGTTTTTGCAGCCATAAAACCTATCAAACAAACTAATGATACCCTTAACGCATGTTTAAAAGCTGCCGAGCTCCACGAAAGGTTATCAAAAAATATATGGGGCGCAAAATCCTGGTGACTTACAAATTTTGAGTATTCAACACTTTTATCATTTTGTATAAGTATTTTGGATGAGTTGGAATTGTAATAGTTAAATATATTTTCAATCTCCTGGTTCAAGTCGCGTAGGTTTATTAATATTTTTTTCAACACCAGGTTGCTGGTTTCATGGCCGGTTTTACCAATAGCGTCAATTTTTAGCTTTAACTGCTCTAATCCGGGGTTAAAATTATAAAGATGCTTATATCTCGTATTTGATAATATGGCATAGCCTATATTTTCCAGCTCGTTGGCCATTTGATGTACCAGGCCGCCTATTTCAATTAATATTCCGGTATTCTTAAACTTTTCGCGAATAGCCACATAATCATAATGGGTAGCCATTATTTGTTCAAACATATCTACCAGGTCAACAAAAGTTAATACCAGTATGCGGCTTGCATTGGTTGATTCTTTTACCATTAACCTGCTTTTAAAAAGCAGTTCCCTTACGGCATCCTGGTGCTGGCTAACTTGTATTTGTTGCGATACCAGCTTATGATAGTTTTCGTCAATATCTGTTTCGGGTAAATAGAAATCGGCTTTTATCCTTAAAAATTTAACAATATCGGCTATGTTTTCGCCCAGCGCCTGTTGCGCCGCACGATAGGGGCGAATGCCAAAAAACAATAAGCTAAAAAGCATATACCAGATGCCGCCTGCCAAAATACTGGCGCTGTAGCCTAATACTTCAGCGGGTGGCTTATCGCTATCTATCATCAACACCATGATAAGCAGGGAAGCTGTGGCCACATTTGCCGCACGGTTTCCATATACCGTAAGCATAGAAAACGCAAAAGAAAACAGCGTAATTTCAAAACCCAGCGCAAAAACATTAAAACGGGCAAAGCCAGTGGCAACGGCAACTAAAAAAATACAGATGTTGCCAATGCCCATAGCATTGCGCTTGTGAATTACCGGCCCGGGGCTGTCAATAACAGCAATACAGAGCGCGCCTAATGATAATGCAATGCCTAAACTGAAATGATCAAACCATAACAGCACCAGTGTGGGGATCAATATGCCTGTTGAAATGCGCAGCCCGTCAGAAAAATATTGGCTAAAAAAGAAGCTTTTTATTTCTGTTGACCGGATACTCATTAGTGGATTATTAATATTAAAAATTGGCATGTCAAATTTACAAAAATTTTATCGATATGGTATTTTCGTAATCAATATTAACAATAATTGACAATTACGTTAATAATTATTCAATTTTTTCGATTTTTAATTAAATATAATTAAATTCACCCCGATTATAGTAACCGATAAGCCCAACTGTATTTTTATTTAATTTCATCTATCATGCCATCAACGTTAAAGCTCAGCCAAAGAGAAACCGCTTTCAATAATGAAGTGGTTACCCGTTTTGAGTTATATAACAGTTTATTCCAAACTTTACCTTTTTACCAGGTTAAAGATACCGGTATTTTGCTTCCTTTTTTTAGCTCGCATTGCGAAAAAGGGGCGGCAAAAGAACTTTCGCCTACGGCTATTATCGAATCGTTTTTTAAGAAATATGTTTCGGATATTGATCATGAGGAGCAAATTAACCGTTTATTCAGGTTTATACAATATATTGAAAGGCAGGTGGTGTTGTTTGATGCTATTGAAGATTCATCCTTTAGCAAACTGGGGCGAACCGATGATATTGGAACCCTGCAAAGTTTATTGCAACAGGCTGCATCAAGCGATGAAGCACGGAAAAATATAAGCGAAAAACTAAAAGATTTTTCATTACGCCTGGTACTTACCGCGCATCCTACGCAATTTTACCCCGGTACTGTGTTGGGCATTATGACCGATCTCATTGAGGCATTAAAAACCAACGATATTAATAATATCGACGTTTTATTGCAGCAATTAGGTAAAACACCATTTTTTAATAAAACATCGCCAACTCCGGTTGATGAGGCGGTTAGCCTGGTTTGGTTTTTAGAAAACACTTTTTACCACGCTGTATCGGCCATACAGGCTAAACTGGAAGAAGAGTTTGATATTACCACTGATAATGGCCACCAAATATTAGAATTGGGCTTTTGGCCAGGTGGCGACCGTGATGGCAACCCCAATGTAACCACGCAAACCACTAAAGATGTTGCACATTTATTGAGGCAGATCATATTCCGTTGTTATTACCGCGATTTCAGGATATTAAAACGCAGGATAACTTTCAGGGGTATTGAAAAAACAATGGCCAAGCTTTATTCTATATTTTACGATAACGCGTTTAATCCTCCAAAAGTTGGGAAGGAAAACTTGCAGGGTGAATTATTAGAATTATTGCAATCTGTAAGGCAAACTTTAATTACCAGTCATGACAGCTTGTTTGTTGATATAGTTGACCATTTTATACAAAAGATAAGGCTGTTTGGCTGTTATTTTGCTACCATTGACATTAGACAGGACGGCCGTGTATTGCGCAAGGTTTTTAAATACTGTACCCAACAACCCGAAATTGATAGCACGATTACAGATGGTTACGAAGAATTTGCTGAAGCTGATAAATTAAAGAGTTTAAAATTTATCGAGGCCGATTTTCATTGCCCGGATAAAGCCGATTCATTAACAAAAGATACCCTTGACACTGTTAGGCTGATGCAGCAAATTCAGCATTCAAATGGCGAAAAGGCCTGTCAGCGTTTTATTATCAGTAACTGCCAGCAGGCATCAGATATTTTGCAGCTGATCGACCTGTTTTTATGGAGTGGCTGGAAGGCCGAAAAGCTGAGCGTTGATTTTATGCCCCTGTTTGAAACGGTGAATGACCTAAAAGTAGCAGCCGGGGTAATGGAACAGTTATATACCCACCCGTTTTATAAAGCACATTTAGAAATGCGCGGAAATGCGCAATCTATCATGCTTGGTTTTTCGGACAGCACCAAAGATGGCGGTTATTTAATGGCCAATTGGTCGATATACAAAGCAAAGGTTGAACTTACCGCCATGGCCCGTAAATATGGCATCAAGCTAGCGTTTTTCGACGGCAGGGGTGGCCCGCCGGCACGCGGGGGCGGTAAAACTCACCGTTTTTATGCTTCAATGGGCAAGGAGATCGCTAATGAGAAAATACAATTAACCATACAGGGGCAAACCGTAAGCTCGCAATACGGATCAATTGAAACGGCACGTTTTAATATCGAGCAGTTGATCAACGCGGGTGTAATATCATCTCTGCAACCTAACAATAACGACCTGCTTGATGATGGCCAAAAAGAGTTAATTACCAACATGGCCGATGAAAGCTATCAACTGTTTATGGCCTTGCGCCAGCATGAGCTTTTTGTTGAATACCTGGAGAAATTTAGTCCGTTAAAATTACTTTCGGGTATAAATATCAGTAGCAGGCCAACCAAACGGAATGCCGATGCGCCGCTTAAACTGGAAGACCTGCGCGCCATAAGTTTTGTAACCTCGTGGAGCCAGTTAAAACAAAGCATACCCGGGTTTTATGGCGTAGGTACCGCGTTAAAAAAGATGAAAGACGAGGGCAAATGGGCTGAGATCGAAAAGCTATACAATACTTCTGGTTTTTTTAAAACCATGCTGGATAATTGCATGATGTCGATGTCGAAATCAGATTTCAGGGTAACCGCTTATCTGGAAAAGGACGAAAAATTTGGCACCTTTTGGAGATTGCTTAAAAATGAATATGAACTTACCAAACGTTTATTGTTAGAACTGACAGGCAATACTTTTTTAATGGAAGATTCGCCGGTGGATAGGCGCTCCATAGCTATACGCGAAAAAATAGTACTGCCGTTGGTAATCATTCAGCACTACGCGCTGCAATGCCTCAATAAAAACACAGATAAAGAATTAACGGAAATTTATAATAAACTGGTGATACGTACCGTATATGGCATTGTTAATGCGGGCAGAAATTTAGCTTAAACCGGCTGTTATTTCTTCGCGCTTAAAAAACTTTGCAAGGCGTGTTGCGTAAATTCAGATAGTACCAGTTCACCGCTTATAGCGGCTCGTTCATGTAATAGGCGGTCCCAATCTTCGGTGCCTTCCCATAGTATTTGCTTTAACCCGGCAAGCGCTTCTGGATGATAGGATGCCAGTTTTTCGGCAAGGGTATCTACGGCGGCATCTAAACTGCTGATATCAGCATATACCTCGTTATACAATCCTTTATCTTTTGCCCATTGTGCCGACTGGAAGTCGCTGGCGCGAATAGTGAGTTGTGAAAATGCGGGCAACCCAACCTTACGGGTAACTGCCGGCGAAATAACAAACGGGCCAATACCGATAGCCAGCTCGCTTAGCTTTATGGATGCCGCTTCGGTAGCCAGGCAGTAATCGGCCGCCGCCGCCAAGCCGACGCCACCACCAACAGCTTTGCCCTGTATGCGCGCTATGATGATCTTTGACGATTTACGACAGGCGTTTATTGCCCGTGCAAACCCCGAAAAAAATATAGCGCCTGCTTCTTTATCTTTTATTTGTAGTATTTCATCAAAGCTTGCACCTGCACAAAATGTACGATCACCTTCGCTTTTTAATACAATAACCCTTGTTCGCGCTTCGTTACCTGCAATTTCAATTTGCGCTGTTAACTCATTTAACAAGGCGGCAGGCAACGAATTTTGAGCCGGGTGATAAAAACTGATGGTAGCTATACCCGCTTCATTAATATTAAGGGTTACAGTTCCGTTAGGGTTTAACATAGAGATTTTATTATTTTGATAAAAGTATGCTTTTTACCTGATTTTTAGATTGGTTAACCATATAACCGTAATTTGAGCGTTTGTAACATTATTAAAGACAAGTTAAATTATTTAAACCTTTTTACGCTTTATGAGTTTATACTAATAACATCTAAAAAATTAAAAACATGAAGTATTTAAAAGTAGTATTATTAGCTATAGTTGCAGTTTGCACATTTGCAAGCGCAGAAGCACAAGTAAATGTAAGAATTGGTGATCATCATCGCCCTTACCATCGCAGGGCTGTCGTAGTTCATCATCGCTATCATCGCCATCATGATGTAGTTGTGGTTCGCCACCGTTACTAATAACAAAAAAAACCGGTCTCGTTAATGAGGCCGGTTTTTTTGTTGGGTTTAAAAATTAGGAATTGATTATCCTTTAGGATCTAAAGCCGCAGTTATTCTTTCTGACAGATCCTGTAAATGGTAACTGGTCATCGCGTCGGACGTGTTTTGCATTTTTGCTTTGATCATATCATTGATAATACGCAATTGGCCTTTTACAACCGAAAGTGCGTCAGTCTGATCCATTTCGCGCGCAGGGCCACCGGCTCTTCTTCCGCCGCCGCCACCGGCAGCTAATGCAGTAGCATTGGGATCAACTTTAGGTTTTACCAACGCGATCAATTTATCAATATATAATTTTTGCAAATTACGACGATAAATATCAATAGCCTGGTTACCTTTCAACTCGGTTAATATGCTGTTATTCAAATCACTGAACAGGTCGGTAACTTTATAAGCAGTCTGGCCATCAGCGGCTTCGCCGGCTAATAATTTGTTTAAAGTGTGGAAGGTAAGGATACGGGTTAAAACACCATTTTGACTGGTATAAACAACCTGCACCGGCGTTTCGCCAATATTGCTTAGTATCTTTTCATCCAGCATCCATGTTGGAGTGGTAAACAACTGGCGGTTTAAGAAATCCATAGCTTCTTTTTGAGTAGCTGCCGGTGTATATTCATACACAACGCCCGCTTCTTCAACAGTTTTTGGGTTTTCGTAAATACCACCAATGTTTTTAGTAACATGGCCCATATAACGGTTAAACTGGGCGGTTAACTGGTTATACATATTGTCAAGGTCATCATAGCCTTCATTTGGCTGGCGTGTCCACTCAGGTAATTTTGCTATGATAACTTTCAGGTTTTTAATACCATAATCGCTGGCTTTCATGGCATTGTCGCCCAAATCTTCGTTTTGTGAATGCGGATCATCGGGGTTGCTTTCGGTTCCGAACCATAAACGGCGGTCTTTTAGTTTTTCAACCGATAATTTATTAAGGATAGGTACTTCAGCTTTGCCGCCTGCAACACCCGGTAATACCCTATAGCCCCAATCAATAGCCCATTTATCATAATCGCCAATGCGTGGGTAAAGCCCTTTATAGC
>Ga0206890_1191_pt1 | contig 18561 bp, 17 predicted proteins | sample Alteio_BWOrgHeat_58_FD_152960 | JGI IMG/M metagenome (GOLD analysis project Ga0206890, IMG submission 152960) | Enriched cells from forest soil in Barre Woods Harvard Forest LTER site, Petersham, Massachusetts, United States - Alteio_BWOrgHeat_Nextera6 ... | reverse complement strand
CTGTTCCGTTTGATAAGATCTATATATCAGCGTTGAAACGTACGCAACAAAGTATCCAGCAGTTTATAGATAAAGGCATTCCTTACGAAAAACTACCCGGACTTGACGAGTTGGCCTGGGGTATTTATGAGGGACAGCCCAGCACACCTGCTACCAAAGCGGCTTTTTTACAACTTTTGCGCAGCTGGATGGATGGAAAGCTGGATGTTAAGTTTGAGGGCGGCGAAAGCCCCAATGAAGTTAAACTAAGGCAAATTGAAGCCCTGAACATTATTATGAGCCATCCGGAAGAAAGCAATGTGCTTATTTGTATGCACGGCAGGGCGATGCGCCTGTTTTTATGCCTGCTTACCGGCAAACCGCTTACCGAAATGGAAAATTACCCGCACCAAAACCTGGTATTATATAAAGTAACTTATGACGGCGACAAATATGAAATTGTTGACTTTAACAATGCCGAACATTTAAAACAATAAGTATTGAAATTTACAAAAGCGTCGGCCAGGTGCGGTTCCCCTCTTGAGAGGGGTGGAGGGGTGTGTCCTTTAGGCATTGTGCATAAACACACCCCTGCCATTACGCCTGTCCAACGCGCCCCCTCTCAAGAGGGGAACTTAACTTGATCTATTAAAATATTTTTCTATCTCTGTGAAAAACATAAAAATATCCGCTGTTAGCTATACCAACACCAAACCGTTTTTATACGGACTTCAACATACCGATATCATCAATCAAATTGACCTTAGCCTGGATATTCCGGCTGATTGCGCGCAAAAATTGATAGACGATAAGGTTGATATTGGCCTTATACCTGTTGCGGCTGCGTTAAACCTGCCTTATTGGGAAATTGTAGCTGATTATTGTATCGGCGCTAACGGCCCGGTTAATTCGGTGTTTATATTCAGTAATTGCGCTATTGCGGATGTGAAACATATTCAGCTTGACCCCGAATCGCGCTCATCAAATAACCTGGCTAAGGTGCTGATGAAAAATTTTTGGAAGATAGCGCCCGAGCAAATTACTAATGCTCATGATTATTCGGTTTCAACTGACCCATATACCGCCTTTGTACAAATAGGCGACCGCACCTTTGGCAAAACGGAACAGTTCCCTTTTGTATATGACCTTGCCGGCGAATGGCAAAAGTTTACCGGGCTGCCTTTTGTTTTTGCCGCATGGATAGCTAATAAACCCATCCCTGCTGAATTTAGCACTGAGCTTAATGCTTCCTTAAAATATGGCCTCGACCATAGGGCCGAAGTGCTGAAAGAGTTACCCACCCGCAATGACTTTGACCTGGAAGATTATTTAATGCACAAGCTTGATTTTGTATTGAACGAGGATAAGAAGAAGGCTTTGTATTTGTTTTTGGGGTATATAAAGGGGCTGGACCGCTGATTTTGTCTGAACCATGATTTATAGGATTAAAGGATTATCATGATTATTAGGGTAGCAGCCAAAATCGCCAACCTCTCCAATAATTGCCATAATAATAGTCAAAATCATTAAATTTATTAAGTTGAGGATAGCCGTTTATCTTTGCTGCATTTAAATATTCAACGTTACTGTTAAAATATTTCCATCGGTCGGTATTTAAGTTCCAAACAATAAAATCCCCCATAGTAGTATCGTTTATTTCTTTCTTTACTTTTCCATAAAGATTATTTTTATCAAAGGTGAAATTTTGAATATCTACCTGGTTACCTGTTTTGTTCTGTATATATGTGCTTACGCCATCAATTTGGTTAACTACTTTATAATTTCCTATTGGAATGATTGCGCTATCTCCAAGTCCATGATCTCCATTATAACTAAACATATACATAAATAGTCTTACGGAAATTATAACCCCGATGGAACACCATAAAGGTATTTTATACTTATTCAACCACTTTGATAAATTATTTATCATATAAGAGGTTACCACTATTAAAAACAACAATATTAAAGCTGAATATATGCCTGACAAAATTGAAATTTTAACAATTTCAAAGATTAAAAGACCTAGAGCTTCCATTGATTTTGATATTAATTGTTAAATGTATTAACAATCTATTAATTTTCTAATTAAACCATTATCCCTCAATTCCCTTTCTTATCTTACAATCAAAATATACCCTATGAACTCAACAAAATCTTTAAAAGGACAATCAGCCTTAGTAACCGGCGCGGATAGCGGTATAGGTAAAGGCGTAGCTATAGCTTTGGCTAATGCCGGGGCAAATGTAATTATCAACCATGTGGATGCCCACGAAGTTGCAGAGCAAACCGTTGATGAAATAACAGCAGCGGGTGGCACTGCTTATGCCATTCATGCAGATATCAGCAAGGAAGACGACGTAAAAGCCATGTTTGCCAAAATGTACCAGCAATACGGCACAATAGACATATTGGTGAACAACGCGGGCCTGCAACGTGATTCACGGTTTGTGGATATGACTTTAGAGCAATGGAATACGGTGATCAGCATTAACCTTACCGGGCAGTTTTTATGCTCGCGCGAGGCTGCAAAAGAGTTTATACGCCGTGGAGTGGTTGAAGGCAGGAGCAGGGCGGCGGGTAAAATAATTTGCATGAGCAGCGTACATGAAGTTATTCCGTGGGCGGGGCATGTTAACTATGCCACAAGCAAGGGCGGTATCAGTATGTTTATGAAAAGCATAGCGCAGGAGCTTGCCCCGCATAAAATAAGGGTGGTAGGTATAGGCCCCGGCGCCATACAAACACCTATTAACACTTCTGCCTGGGATACGCCGGAGGCTTTGGCTAAACTATTGACACTGATACCCTATAACCGGATAGGAGAGCCGGAGGATATTGGTAAGCTGGCTGCCTGGCTGGTATCTGACGAAGCGGATTACATTACCGGCACCACTATTTTTATGGACGGCGGTATGACATTATATCCCGGATTTGCTGATAATGGTTGATTTTATTGATAATTTATCACAATAAGTGATAATGAACAGCATTTTAAGCATCTGTTTGGCTGTTTTTTCATAACCATATTGTAATAAATACACTAAGTAAATTATGATATTTTAAAAATAACAACAGAAATCTATATTAATTATCAAATATTTATAAAAATTAAATTTTATTGTTATTATTTTCAATACGTACGTATATTTGTTGCGGATTTAAAATTTAAGACAATGAAAAAATTATTTATCACCGCAGCTACAGCTATATTGTTTAGCGTTTCTGCATTTGCTGCTACAAGCAGTACAATCAACATAACGGGCGAGGAAAATATCTCTTACACCGTATTAAATCAATTTAACGCTGATTTTAAAGGCGCTAAAAACGCAGCGTGGACTGTTACTAAAACCAGCCAAAAAGTAAAATTTACTTTGGATGATGTGCAAATGACTGCTTTTTACAGTTTAACCGGCGAGTTTTTAGGCTCAACACAAGATGTTGCTTATAAAGTTATCCCGGCTGATGCTCAAAAAGAGATAGCTTCAAAGTATGCTGATTACGCTGTTAACGAAGTTATTAAATATCAAAATGATGGCTCAAACCCTGATATTGATGCATTAACCTATTTTGTTGACCTTAAAAAGGCCGGAAGCGAAATTGTAGTACGCGTTACACCTGGTGAAAGTGTTCACTTTTTTAAAACAGTAAAGTAATTTATCCACCTGTTAATTAACATTTACAAGTCCCGGTTGCCATTGGTAACCGGGACTTTTTGTTTAATAGCTAAGCGAGGTAGAGTAGAGGTTTTGTAATGTCTATGTAAACAGTAGTCTTTTTTCAATATACCCATTGACATTTGATACAATACAAGTAACTTAGCCTTAAAATAGGTTTTTACACTAAATATTTAAGATCATGGGTTTAAGATTAGGCGATATCGCCCCAAACTTTACGGCGAAAACATCACAAGGCGAAATTAACTTTTACGATTATCTTGGCGACAGCTGGGGCGTATTATTTTCACACCCGGGCGATTATACGCCGGTTTGCACTACCGAATTGGGCAGAACAGCCGCTTTAAAAGATGAATTTGCCAAACGTAATGTTAAAGTACTGGCGCTGAGCGTTGACTCGGTAGAGTCACATGATGGATGGATAAAGGATATCAATGAAACCCAGGGCGTTGAGGTTAATTTCCCGATAATTGCCGACCCCGACCGCAAAGTTTCTGAAGCTTATGACATGATACACCCCAATGCATCAGTAAATGCAACGGTGCGTTCGTTATTTATTATAGCGCCTGATAAAACAGTTAAGCTAATTATTACTTATCCGGCATCAACCGGCAGAAATTTTGTTGAAATTTTAAGGGTTATTGATTCGTTACAATTAACCGCTTACCACAGCGTTGCCACACCGGTTGACTGGAAGGATGGGGAGGACGTTGTTGTTGTGCCATCAATCAAGACAGAAGACATCCCGGCGAAATTTCCAAAAGGTTTTACACTTATAAAACCATACTTGCGAATGACACCACAACCAAATAAATAATTTTATTTGGTTAAATAATTATTTTATATATTTGGAAAAGCAGGTTTAGCTATTCCGTCTGATCATTAATACCGTTTTATCAGTTGGGTTGGTTAATAAATCTAAAAAACAATATTCTTTAATACTATTATTTTTATTATGAAAACTGGAAAAGTAAAATGGTTTAACACACAAAAAGGCTATGGCTTTATTGTTACTGATGACGGTAAAGACCTGTTTGTACACTTTAAAGATGTTCAGGGTGGCGTAAATGCTATTAAAGACAACGACAGTGTAGAATATGATGTGGAAGACGGAAGAAAAGGATTGCAGGCGGTAAATGTTAAAAAAATATAATTTACTCTACTGAATTAAAAAAACCTCTGTATAACAGGGGTTTTTTTTTGAGCAAAAATTAAACTGCTTTGCTAAATGTTATTACTTTAGCTAACCAATTATAATTTATCTGTTTATGACTGATGCTATCTCGGCCAAAGCCAAAAGAAATGTTATTTTTTTAGTGATCGTTGCCTCCCTGGGTTATTTTGTTGATATATATGACCTTGTAATATTCTCCATAGTTCGCACTAAAAGCCTTCATGATATAGGAGTTACTGATGCGAATTTACGCCTGCAGGGGGTGTTTGTGATCAATATGCAAATGTTCGGGTTGCTTTTAGGTGGGATAATATGGGGGATAATAGGGGACAAGCTGGGGCGCATAAAAGTGCTTTTTGGGTCGATATTATTATATTCGATAGCCAACTTTGCCAACGGTATGGTGCATGATATTAATACTTATGCAATTATCCGGTTTATAGCAGGCATAGGCCTTGCCGGCGAATTGGGTGCCGGTATTACGTTGGTAAGCGAAACTTTAAGCAAAGAAAGGCGCGGGTACGGGACTACCATTATAGCTGTGATAGGCCTTTTTGGTGCTGTGGCAGCGGCTGTAGTTGGCCAATTTGACTGGCGGATAGCTTATTATGTAGGCGGCGGGTTGGGTATTGTGCTGCTTTTATTGCGCTTAGGCACTTTTGAATCGGGGATGTTTAAAAGCATGGCCCAAACAACGGTTTCAAAAGGAAATATGTTGATGCTGTTTAATAACCGGAAACGGTTTTTAAAATACCTGTATTGCATTTTAATAGGCGCGCCATTATGGTACGTTGTCGGGATATTGGTTACCCAATCGCCCGAGTTTGGAAAAGCTTTAGGGTCAACAGAAACATTGAGCGCGGGCACCGGGATATTATATACCTACGTAGGCATATCTATCGGTGGTATTTTTGCCGGGGTATTGGCACAAATCACCCGGTCGAGGAAACTGACTATGCTGGTTTTCCTGGTTTTATCGCTGATAAGCGTAATATGCTATTTAAGCACAAAAGGCATAACGGGCGAACAGTTTATATGGCTTTGCTCATTTATGGGTATAGCAGTGGGTTATTGGGCCACATTTGTAACCATAGCAGCCGAGCAGTTTGGTACTAATATCCGTTCGACAGTAACTACAACCGTACCTAACTTTGTACGCGGGTCGTTGATCCCTATAAACTTTATCTTCAACCTGTTTGTGGTGCATTACGGCATGGTGCAAAGCGGTTATATTATGATGTTTATACTTACCGCTATAGCCTTATTCTCATTAAGCCAGCTCAAAGAAAGCTTTGACAAGGATTTGGATTACGTGGAGGATGAGAAGAATTTTGCGTCGTAAGTGAATGAATGAATCGTCGATGCATGCCGGCGACGCTCCGCTGCGCGCAAAGAGGGTGGGTAAGGGTTTGTATTTTATAAGTCTGACCCAATCAACCATTCACTTAATCAACCTAATCAACCAATTTCAACTATCTTTGCGGCAATGATCAATAAGGAACAAATAGCTGCCGGTTACCGGTTAATACAGGATGAAATATGCCACGCACTTGAAAATTTGGATGGTAAATGCAAGTTTGAAGAGGAAAGGTGGGAGCGGGACGGCGGCGGCGGCGGCCGTACAAGGGTTATTCAAAATGGGAACCTGTTTGAAAAAGGCGGCGTAAACTTTTCTGCGGTTCATGGCAAGTTGCCTGCATCCATGCAAAAAGCATTAAAGGTTGAACATGAGGACTTTTTTGCTACAGGGGTATCTATCGTGATACATCCCAATCACCCTATGGTTCCTATTATCCACATGAATATCAGATATTTTGAACTGCCCGCCTCATTGGGTGGCGATGGGCAACCCGTACGCTGGTTTGGCGGCGGTATTGATCTTACCCCACATTATATTATCGACGAAGATGTCCGGTATTTTCACCAAAATTTAAAAGCTGTTTGTGATAGGTTTAGTAATGATTTCTATACCCGGTTTAAAACCTGGGCTGATGATTATTTTTTCATCAAACACAGGGATGAAACCCGGGGCATAGGTGGCATATTTTATGACCGCCTTACTGCGACGGATGAATTATCATGGGATACATTATTTGAGTTTTCAAAAGCCGTTGGGCGGTCGTTTATTCCTACTTACAGCGAATTAGTGAACCGTAACCGGCATAAAACATTTACCGAAGCGCAGCAGCAATGGCAATACCAGCGCCGCAGCCGTTATGCCGAGTTTAACCTGGTTTATGATGCAGGTACTAAATTTGGGCTGGAAACCAACGGACGTATCGAATCGATATTGATGAGCCTGCCGCCAACGGCTAAATGGTTATATAATTTTCAGCCTGAAGTAGGGAGTGAGGAAGAGCGTACATTGGGTTTATTAAAAAAGGGGATTAATTGGGCGTAAAGCCCCCTCTAAATCTCCCCCGGTACGCCGTCGCTAAAGCTAAGACGCACGAGGTAGGGGAGACTTTTGATTGTTTTTATGTAGTAATATCTTCCCGATTTATAATATTGTAGCATTTAACTATGAAAAAGATATTGTTTTTGCTGTGTGTAATTGTCTGTTCGTCTTTCGATAATGAAAAGACCCTCAAAGGCACCTGGGAATTTCGCGGTGGGTTTTATAATGGCAAACTGGATGCTGCCCCAAAAGAATACCGGCTGCAAAGAAAATATACTGAAAATAGTTATGATGCCTATTTATTGGAAAAAGGCCAGGAGCCTCAAAAATACGAAAGCGGTAAATACACCCTAAAAGGCGACACCTGCCTTGAAACGCAAACCTATAGCGCACAGCAGTCGAAATTAATTGGTGTAACCGTTCATTACCTGTATAAGATGAGACATGATACCCTTGTTTTACAGGCAAAACTCCCTAACGGAAATGTGGAAGAAGATTATTGGAAAAAGGTGAAAGGTATTCTGTAAGAAGCGTCTAAAAATGGTATTTGGGAATTATTTATGAAGGTGATTTAGTAGAGACGCAATAACTACCCGCTCGTTTTATCATTTATCTCTTTCACTATTTCATCAAGCCTGTTAGTGGTGGCAACCATATTAGTTACAATTTTACCGTTTTCATGATCTGTTGGGTTATCATGATTAAAAAGTTGGCTTAAACCTAACAGGGTCGCCACGTGCGACCTAACCTTGTGCGATTGTATCCAGGCAATTTCCATTAACCGGGTGTTTTGCATTTTAACCTTACGAAATTGCATCGATATCAATACCAGCATAATGGCAATAATCAATGATGAAGTTACTATGAGGACAATGATCCAGTTATGCAGCCTGACCAATGAGTTTTCTGAGTTTTTTATATCAATGACAGATGATTTTTCAAGCGCGGATATTTCATTGTCAAAAAATGCCAGTATAACACTAAGGCCTTTTATATGTTCGTTCCGTTCAGATTCAAACTGCGGGTCGGTAGCTTTTTTGCTCATCATCCAGCTTACCTGGCTATCTATTTCCCTTGATAAACTATCCAGTTTTAATTGATCGCTCCGGCTAACTATCGATTTAAGGTGTTGCAGGTCAATACTGATTTGCCATAAGCCTGTCCCGTAAGTATCTGCATACTCTTTGGGATTGCTGTCTTTTAAGGTAGAAATGTATATGATGGCGTTTTTAAAATCGGCCGAGATATTTTGTTCTTCCCTGATGATATTGCCGGTTTGAATAACCGCCGCGTTTGATTGTTTTAGCAGCTGGTAGTTTTGTTGGGTAAGGTAAAACATAACCATCAAAAAGATAATTACAATAATACCCAGGAACAGGTCGGTAACGCGGTCGATGTTTCTCTTCATTTATCTTTACTAAATTAATAAAAATACCTGGGTTTAATTGTTCATTTACAAGTTGTTATTTAAGCCGTTTTAAATAAAAAACCGGTATGTTTTGTTGTTATTCAGCATAATATTCATAGTAATAAATTGTTCACTTTCCACATCCATAATATTACCAACATAGCTACAAAAAACCAACTATTTGCTTATCTTCGCAGGTCGTATAAAAACCAATTTTTGACGATCAACTTTAGAAGAAGAAATACAAAAAAATAAAAATGGCTGAAGACACAGAAAACGATAATCAAAACTCAGAAGACAGAATAATTTCGATAAATATTGATGAGGAAATGCGATCGGCATACATTGATTATTCAATGTCGGTTATTGTTTCCAGGGCGCTGCCCGATGTTCGCGACGGGTTAAAACCTGTACACAGGCGCGTATTATTTGGCATGCTTGATTTAGGGCTGAACAATAATAAACCTTATAAAAAATCGGCCCGTATTGTGGGTGAGGTAATGGGTAAGTATCACCCGCATGGTGACTCGTCTGTTTATGATACCATGGTACGTATGGCACAGGAATGGAGCTTGCGCTACCCGTTGGTTGAAGGCCAGGGCAACTACGGCTCGATAGATGGTGACAACCCGGCGGCAATGCGTTATACTGAGGCAAGGCTTGAAAAGATCGCTGAAGAAATGCTAGCCGATATTAATAAAGATACCATTGATTTTCAGCTGAATTTTGACGACTCATTACAAGAGCCTACCGTATTGCCTGCAAAATTTCCAAACTTATTGGTAAACGGCGCATCAGGTATTGCGGTGGGTATGGCTACCAATATGGCCCCGCATAATTTATCGGAGGTTATTGATGCTACCATAGCTTTAATTGATAACCGCCAGATAGAGGTTAGCGAGCTGATGAAGTTTGTTAAAGGCCCCGATTTCCCTACCGGAGGCATTATTTACGGTTTTGAAGGCCCACGCGAAGCGTTGGAAACCGGCCGTGGCCGTGTAGTGCTAAGGGCCCGTGCCGAAATTGAAACTTATGGTAATGACCGCGAACGCATCATTGTAACCGAGATACCTTACCAGGTAAATAAAGGCTTGATGATCGAACGTACTGCCGACCTGGTAAATGATAAAAAACTGGAGGGTATAACAGCTATAAGGGACGAATCAAACAGGGAAGGTATCCGTATTGTTTATGAAATAAAACGCGAAGCAAACGCCGCAATTGTATTAAACAATTTATTTAAATACACATCGCTACAAACCTCATTTAGTGTAAATAACATTGCGCTGGTAAATGGCCGGCCAATGATGCTTAACCTGAAGGACCTTATCCATCATTTTGTTGAGCACAGGCACGAGGTTATTGTACGCCGTACTAAATTTGAACTTTCAGAAGCTCAAAAACGCGCGCATATATTAGAAGGTTTATTGATCGCTTTAGATCACCTGGATGAAGTTATCAAGTTGATACGTGGTTCAAATACACCTGATGATGCCCGCGAGGGTTTGATAACCCAGTTTAATTTAAGCGACCTGCAGGCAAGGGCCATCTTAGACATGACTTTAAGACGGTTAACCGGACTTGAGCGCGATAAAATTAAGGATGAGTATGAAGGTTTAATGAAGCTTATAGACTACTTAAACTCAATTTTAGATGATGAGGGTTTGCGCATGCAGATCATCAAAGATGAGTTGACAGAAATTAAGGAAAAATATGGCGATGAGCGCAGAACCGAAATGGTACACTCATCGGCAGAAATGAATACGGAAGATTTTATTGAGGACGAAGATGTTGTAATTACAATATCACACGAAGGATACATTAAACGTACGCCATTAACAGAATACCGCAGGCAGGGCAGGGGCGGCAAGGGAGCAATTGGCAGTAACAGCCGCGACGCTGATTTTATTGAGCATTTGCTTATCGCGTCAAACCATAACTACATGCTGTTCTTTACCGAATCGGGCCAATGTTTCTGGTTAAGGGTATTTGAAATCCCCGAAGGTACGCGTACATCTAAAGGCCGTGCTATCCAGAATATCATTAATATTCCAAAAGAGGAAAACATTAAAGCTTATATCAAGTTGGTGAGCCTGAAGGATAAAGAATATCTTGAAAATAACTTTATCATTATGTGTACCCGCAAAGGTACCATCAAGAAAACCTCGTTAGAGGCTTATTCACGTCCGCGTGCTAATGGTATCAATGCTATTAACATTAATGAAGGCGATTCGCTTTTAGAAGCTAATTTAACCAGTGGCAGCAGCGAAATTGTGATGGCGCTTAAATCAGGCAGGGCCATACGCTTTAACGAATCAACCGTGCGCCCAATGGGCCGTACCGCTACCGGTGTACGCGGTATAAGCTTAGATGGTGATAACGACGAAGTTGTAGGGATGATAAGTATTGATAACCCCGAAACTACGGTATTGGTGGTATCTGAAAAAGGTTACGGTAAACGTACCGATATTGATGATTACCGGGTAACCAACCGTGGTGGTAAAGGTGTTAAAACCCTTAACGTAACCGACAAAACTGGAAAACTTGTTGCCATAAAAGGTGTTACTGATAAAGAGGACCTGATGATTATTAACAAATCGGGGGTTATTATACGCATTGCGATAAGTGAGCTGAGGACAATGGGGCGCGCAACGCAAGGTGTGAGGTTGATAACGCTTAAAGGCGAAGATGAAATTGCATCAGTTGCTAAAATTGAGCACGACGAAGAAGAAGAGTTAGAAAATGGTACTGAAGAAACAGGAGAGGGTACCGACACTGAAACAACACCCGGTGATATAACTGAATAAAAATGGTATTTCGGAAGACTGCTTTATTGGTTTTGGTATTATTGTTTACTGCGCCGGTTGCTTTTTGCCAGTCGGAAATGTTAAAAAGCGTAGTAAATAACCTGGCTTATTATAAGCAAAAAAAGGATCTTAAATATTTAACCAGTGCTAAAAAATCTGTTGACAGCTTGCTGGTAACTCATGCAGATTCTATTGACCTGGAAAAAAATGTATATAGGGCGCTGGTTTACTCCAGCATCCTGTATATTGATTCGTTAAACAAGCTTAAACAACCCGCCAAGCTGTTCGATCAAACTGTTGAACTGGTAGATAAGTTATCGGGCAACCGAAAGATATATAAATTTCAAACCGAGCTTGATTTTTCGAAGCGTTGTTTGGCTAATGTTTATATCCGCCGGGCCTTTAAATATCTCTACAGGGCCGACTTTTTAAACTCAGAACAGGAGTTTTTAAAAGCTAAAAAATACGACCCTTCCTTTAACCAGTTAAACGCTTACCTCGCCTATACAAACAGTAAGCTTGGTAACTTTCAAAACGCTGCTAAGTATTATCATAATTTAATAAATACCGACAGTACAAAAACGGAGTATATTGAAGTTGCTGCTAATGCTTACCAAATGGTAGGGGATACGGCCAAAGCGCTGGAGATATTGAAAAAAGCAAGGCGGTTATCACCAACTGATAAGTTTTTGCTGTTTGACGAAGCTAATATTTATAATAACCAAAAAGACTACAGGTCATTGGCATCGCTTGTAAAACCGCTGCTTGACATTGATGCCAACAACTATGATATTGCATTTATAGCGGCTAATTGCTATGATCATCTGTCGCAATATGATAAGGCCGAATCACTTTACCTGCAAGCTATTGAAATAAACAGTACCGCTTATGACCCTATATTTAACCTGGGCCTGCTTTATTTAAAACAAAGCGCTAAAAAAAATGAAGCAGGTAAAAAAGATATTACTTATGCAGCAAAATGGCTGGAAAAAGCAAATGAAATATCGCCAAATGATATAAAATGTTTAAAATTGTTGCAAATAGTTTACGCGCAAGCAGGAAACGAAAACCAATTAAACAGGATAAACAATAAATTAAGAGACTTAATCAACTAATAAAATCATGAAAATTAAATTTTTTATTGCAGGCCTGTTAGGCGTAGTTTCTGCAACCACAGCCTACGCACAAAAAGGCGAATTAAGCAATGCACAGGATGCATACACTAAATATTCGGCTTTTAAAGCAGCCCCAAATGTTGCTTTGCCAAGCCTTAACACTGCTAAAACTTCAATTGATAAAGCAGCTGCAAATGCTAAAACAGCTACTATGCCGCAAACTTATGCGTTGCAAGCTGCAATTTATGCCACTTTAGCTGAGAAAGATACCGTTAAAACTACTTCGGAGCCATTATTTAATACAGCAACAGAAGCAGTAAAAAAAGCTAAAGAGGCCGATACCAAAGGCGAATTCAAAAGTTTAATTGATGATGCCAATAGAAATTTAGCACAATATAAATTATCAGAAGGGGTTAAAGAATTTAAGGAAAGAAAATATGACCTGGCCTACGGTTCATTTGACATATACCGCCAAATTTTTCCGGATGATACCAATGCTGTATATTATACCGCTCTTTCGGCAACCAACGCAAAAAATTACAACGCCGCATTAACTAACTATAATCACCTGGTAACTTTAAAATATTCAAATAACGCCTCGGTTTATTTCGACATGTCAAACATATACCTGGCAAGCAAAGACACAACAGGGGCATTAAAATCTGTTGCTGAAGGCATAGCCAAGTACCCATCAAACGGTGACCTGCGCAAAAGGCAAATTGAACTTTACCTGCGTATGGGCAGGCAAAAAGAAGTGATAGCGCAAATAAATGATGCTATCGCCAACGACCCTAAAAACAAACTATTATATTATTATGCAGGTTTAACATATTCGCAAGAGGCAGAGGCGGTAGGGAAAGCGCAAGCTAAAACCAAAGACCAGGCTGAGAAGGATAAGCTGGAGGTAACAAAGCTGGATTATTTCCAAAAATCGGCCGACGTATATAAGAAAGCTTTAGAAATTGACCCTAACTTCTTTGAAGCTAACCTAAATTTAGGTTATGATTTGATCAATCCGGCAATTGATACTTACAACGCCGCCAACCAATTACCATCTAGTAAGCAAAAGGAATATGATGCGGCAATTGCAAAGTCTGCTACATTATTTGACTTGGCTAAACCTTATTTATTAAAAGCTGTAGAAATAAATCCGAAATCAATTGACGCTTTGTCGAACTTAAAAACCTATTATATAGGTAAAAAGGATATGGCTAATGCCAATGATACCCAAAAGAAAATTGACGCCCTTAAATAGTAATAGGGGGATAAGTTTAAAGCCTGTTAATGATAGCAGGCTTTAAAAAGATCTTATTACTTAACATAATGTTAATTATGAGATTAATCTATATAAGCTCGACGATCCTTTTGAATGACCTTTGCTGTGTGTTATTAACAACAAAAAGCACGTCGGCAAATAATACATAAGATCTGCCTAAGCAAATGGCACTGCATACTTGGCCAGCAGATTATAAAAAAACTGCCGACTTGTAAAATTCACCGCGTCAAGGCCCAAAAAAACTAAGGATTTTCATAGTTCTTGTTGGTATGCACCGATACATATCTCTGATGAAAAACAGGCCGTCAAAAACCTGGTTCCATTGCCCTTCACCCACAAAATGAGTGATTGGCGACGCGTAGAAGTTCTCGTTGTATCCCGGATTTAACTTATTAAATTTTTTGAAATCCACAAAAGCGTAGGGTTGTTTAGCCGTAAACCAGGTTTCAAAGCTGTTTCTTATTTTATTCTTTATCTCGTATCCCGGCGAACCCACTCTGCCGGCCATGCCTTCGTAAGAAGTAAATCCAATGGAATATACCTCTTCAGGATTTGCAATGCTCTCCATGAATTTGTCGCCCATGGTTTCGGCCATTTGAGGATAATATCTTGAAATTTTAATATTCCTGGCTATATGAATATCAGCGGCCCAAACGATGACCTTCTGATCCTTAAATTTAGTCCGCATTAGCCATTCCAGGTTAGCCGCCATGCGGGCGTCCCTACCCTTATCATCACTTCTACCCGCTTTAATGGTTTCTTTTATTTCATTCGCCAACCCGATTTCGTTGTCTATTGCATAAAGCCAAAAATTATTTTGATTTACTTTGCCGGCGAGCTGATCACGAATAACATGCAGGTATCCGATCCCCTTTTCAATGCCGGCAGTATCCTTAGGATAAAAGACAGACCACCTTTTTATCGAATCGATAACCGGCAATATCTCCGATTTATAGTTAGGTTCGCGCGTTATAGGCAATTCCATAGCTCTTATGGTACTGTCCAATATTCGCGGCATGTTATAATAAGAAAAGTTTAAATATTGCTGACTATCAAACCCTGTAATGATCAATGGTGAGGCTGTTGTATAAGTTGCAGGAATATACTTAAAAAGCAGGCTATTGCAGGCATCGCAGGTCGTCCATACCGAAAAAATATTTTTTAAAATAAAGGAATCAATTACCGGTGAATTTTTAGAGGTCCTGTCCCAGCCATAATTAAGTGCAAAAAAGTCCGACTCAAAAGCCAGAACATTAAATCCTTTTTTTTCATGAAGATATTTGATCAGCCTAGTTTTTGCTAAAAACGTAGGCGCGTCACCATGATCCTGCTCGCCAAGCATCACAATTTTAGCGTTGCCGATAGCACCTCCAATCGGTTTAAGATCTGCATCATCTGTTGAATCTGGTGATACCGTTTTTAACGTAACGGCATTTTTTATGACATAATCCTTGATCAGCCTTTGTGCTTTTACCGGCGTAAGCAATAAGCTGGTTGTAAAAACCACGAACAGGCTACAAGAAAATTTAAGATAATGGTTAACAGGCATTTTATACAAATTTCTTATTCAAATTTAACTATTGAGTTATCATATCGTTTTTATTTGTGAAATTACTAAACCTTTACGGCAATTACGCCCGTTTTGTGTTTTTGTATAAAACCACTTACTGGCATCCGCGTGTTAACCTTTCCTTATTTTATGTTAACGAATGTTAACAGCAAGAAGCAATAACTAAATGCGGTATTACATTTAGTTGTTAAATTGCAAATTCATGAAAACCAAACTCAACAGGATATTTATCCTGATCGCCTTAGCTTTATTGGGTATCATTATATTTCAAATTTATTGGACGGTAAACGCGTATAAAGTAAATAAGGAGAAATTTGATAATCATATTAACGTGGCCATGCAAAGCGCTATGGACGACTGTAAAAAGGATTATTTTGACTCCATTCGCCGGGTTTTAGTTAAGCGCCTCTCCCCTCCCGAAACTGTCATTAAAATTGATACACTTCCGCAGCCAGGTAATATTATATCACCTGCGTATGGCAATTATGATATCTTGTTTTTGCATAAAAACACTTTGCCCGACAAGCCCTTTTCAACTACAAAATTCAAATTGGATCTATATAGAAAAAAGATCAATCATAAGGCCACTATGCCCGAGGTTTTAACAGAAATGTCGTTTTATGAACCGACTTTAATGCAGCACATCGGTTCTTTTTTGCTTTCATCTGATTATGGGTTATCGATTTTTACACCAGACGAAATCCAGGGAAATTCGGGGCTATTTCGTTCGTCCAAATCCAAAGGAAATTTTATATCCGCATTTGCGATAAAATACAAATCGCTTGATAGTCTTAACCGCCCGGCTAAATTTTATAAACATGCCCGGGATTCGGCGATCAGGACATACCTAAAACAGAACAATGACATGGGTTTCATAATGGCGGGTGTACCTGGCGCAAAAAAGCATTATGCTTCCGGGTCGCAGGCTGCTTTAACAGCAAATAAAAAACAAAGCTTTAAAATTCACACTAAACCTCAACATTCAACATATCATCAACCCCACGTCCATATCCTTGAATATCCCCCTAACTTTCGTAAAGCCGATAGCCTGAAGCTTTACAAGTATTTTGAACATGAGCTTGAGAAGGTTAATATATATTCGCCATTTAAGCTGACTATATTATTAAAAAGCACACCGCCGGCTAAATTCAATATGCATTTTAGCGAAACCGGCGAATACAATTACCGGTATCATGGTTTTAAAGTATTTGGCTATGGCGACGATGAGTTTTTTATTCGCGCCGTATTTAAGAACCCACAATATTCGGTATTAAGAGGCATGTTGCTTTTACTGTTGTTATCTATATTCCTGGTATTGTTTGTTGTTTTTTGCTTCAACTACATCATCAAAACATTTATTGAACAGAAAAAGTTAGCCGACCTGAAAGACGATTTTATCAATAACATGACGCATGAGCTTAAAACCCCGATAGCAACAATAACTGTAGCCATTGAAGGCCTGCAAAAGTTTAACGCATTGCATGATGCCGAAAAAACACAGCGTTATTTGCAAACATCGCGCAATGAGCTGGCGCGCCTTAATGACCTGGTGACTAAAGTGCTTGATATTGCAACATTCGAAAACAAGCAAATTGACCTGGTAAAGGAACCGTTAAATATTAATGATTTGATAAACGAGGCCACCTTGTCTGAAAAAGCAAAAACCACGAAAGAAGTGCAAATTGACTTTTTAAATAAAGCTGGTATCGAATTGATCTATGCGGATAAGATACATTTCAGGAACGTTTTGATCAATTTGATTGATAATGCTATTAAGTATTCAAAAGAGCCTGTCCACCTGGTCATCAACTGTAATAAAAGCGGGAATAACATTGTAATTGCTATTAAAGATAACGGCATTGGGATACCTGTGGGCCATATACACCAGGTATTTGATAAATTTCACCGGGTGCCTACAGGCAATATACATTCGGTAAAGGGCACCGGCCTGGGGTTGAGCTATGTGAAGTATATTGTGGAGGCCCATGGCGGCAGTATCACCGTTAAAAGCGAAGTAAATAAAGGCAGTGAATTTACGATAACTATACCTGTGAATAATGGATAAAATAAGGGTTTTATTGGCCGAAGATGAACTGGCGCTGGCGCATATTGTGCGCGAAAGCCTGGAGGAACGTGGTTTTTCCGTTAAACTATGCGCTGATGGCGAACAAGCTTATGAACAATACCAAAAAGGCCCGCATGATATATTAGTGCTTGATGTAATGATGCCTAAAATTGACGGCTTTGAATTAGCTAAAAGGATAAGGGAAAAAGATAAGGTCACTCCTATTATTTTCCTTACGGCGCGGTCGCAGGTTAAAGATGTAATTACCGGTTTTGAAATGGGCGCCAATGATTATTTGAAAAAGCCGTTCAGCGTTGAGGAGCTGATCATCAGGATAAGGGTATTATTGAGCAATAACCGTTTACTTAACCATACGCCAAAACCAATAGTTAACGAGATCTTACAGATAGGTAACATCGTATTTAACCCCGGCCATAATAACCTGCAATTGGGTTTAAACTCGTGGCATTTAACGGCCCGCGAAAGCGAACTGTTAAAACTGTTATACCAACATAAACACGAGATAATTTCGCGCAAAATATTACTCCAAAAACTATGGGGCGATGATAACTTTTTTTAACGCCCGTAGCCTTGATGTATTTATAACCAAACTACGGAAATTACTGCTGGCGGATAAAAATGTGCAGATCATTAATGTGCGCGGGGTTGGTTATAAACTGGTTTGGTAGTTTTTTGAAGAGTCAAGAATCGAGAGCCAAGATCCAAGAAATGCGGACTATATATCTTTCTTGACTCCTGTTTCTCGGCTCTTGACTCTGATTCATATTGTTTAATAATTCAATTGTGACTGGAGGCAGTTAAGCCTGTACAGGAGGCGTGATGATAGCGGTTTAAGGCAACTTGAAGTGCTGGAATTGTTGCATGAGGCAGCATTAAAATATTGTACCGGGCTTGTTTTTGAGTAGATAACCGGCAGGTTTTATATAGTATTTTTCAGGTGCAAATATTTATTTTAACAGCTTTATAGGTGGCATTTTAGCTATAGCAAGTTATACGGACAGGGCATTTTGAGAAGCCGTTATTTTTTTGTATATTTAATAATAGCCCGCAATTCTGCATGGTTTCATACCG
>Ga0206890_1188_pt1 | contig 18662 bp, 16 predicted proteins | sample Alteio_BWOrgHeat_58_FD_152960 | JGI IMG/M metagenome (GOLD analysis project Ga0206890, IMG submission 152960) | Enriched cells from forest soil in Barre Woods Harvard Forest LTER site, Petersham, Massachusetts, United States - Alteio_BWOrgHeat_Nextera6 ... | reverse complement strand
ACCGGAATAGATGTTACCAGGACTAAGTGAAAGCAGGACAGGCTCAGAAATATAGCGCCTACAAACATCCAGAACTCCCGCGAATAGGTTTCCTCATCCTTTTTAGTGATGGGCAGTTCCTTCCATCGTACAACTAAAAAATAAACCGACAGTACAAGGAATATAACCATATAACCAACCAATTGCCCAAACATCCCCAGGTCCGTAAAGGCATGTACTGAGGTTTCGCCCAGCACGCCGCTGCGGGCGAGAAAGGATTCGTACAGCACCATGATAAAGCTTAACAATATCAATACGGTCGCCGTGAAATAGGAATGACCTGTATTTTTGAAGACGATAAGTACATGCAAACCGGCGACGAGCGTGAGCCAGGGGAAAATTGAAGCGTTCTCTACCGGGTCCCAGGCCCAGAAACCTCCAAAATTCAATGATTCATAGGCCCAAAGCGAACCCATGATAACGCCAACACCCAATATCATTACTGCGAATAATGTATAGGGAATAGCAGGATTAACCCATTCCTTATAGCGTTTTTGCCACAAACCAGCAATAGCATAACAAAAAGGAATTGCTACAGATGCCAGGCCCAGGAATAATACCGGGGGGTGTATTACCATCCAATAATTCTGAAGCAGGGGATTCATGCCCTGTCCATCTTTGATAAAGCTCAGGTAATCCGGACTGGAAAAGATGGGCCCTTCGACAGCGTTCCTTAATAATAGAAAGGGAGAGCTGCCGATCCTCTGTCCCAAAAACTCGATACCCAACAGCATGGATGCCAATACTACTTGCGAAAGTGAAAGTATGGTCATCACGGGCTGTTCCCATGATTTCGATCTGCGGATAAGAATATTGCCTAATACGGCCTGCCAGAATGCCCATAGCAGGAAACCACCCTCCTGCCCATTCCAAAAACCGGCGATGATATAATAAACCGGCAACGACCTGGAAGTATAGGCCCAGGCATAATGATACTCAAAATAGTGGTTGTAAATAACGTAGAACAGGCAAGTGCCTAAACCAAGAATAGAAAGCGTGTTAATGTAAAAGGCTGCACGGGCCATTTTTAGCCACGACTTATCGAGCTTGTTGGTATTAGTTGTAGCAAAATAATAGCTAATGGCAGCCAAAAGGGCTGCGGCGAACGAGAGAACAACAAAAAACTGACCTATGTGGCCCGGTAAAAGGTGCTCACCCTTATAAACTGTATTCATTAAATGGTTTTATAAATTGGCCTTTTTTGCACTGGCCTCGGTAACATCGATTCTATCCTTAGTGTATTTGGACGGGCATTTCATTTGGATATAAGATGCCTGGAACTCGTTACCCTTCATTTCGCCCACAAGCACTATTTGTTCCGAACGCTCAAAATCCTGCGGTTTGGTGCCGGCGAAAACCACCTTGCATTCCTCGCCTTTCTTATCTTTCATATAGAAAGAAAAGTAATTGGCATCTTTTGCGGCGTCATAATACAGGTCTTTTTGCTTATCGAGGTAACCTATCACATGCAATTGGCCATTCGTACTCCTCGCATCCTTGAATGATCCATACGTGCTGGTATTGGCATATAGGCTGATGATCACAGCAATTGCAACTGCTATTGTGACCAGGCCTAAAATTGAACTTTTCTTCATCGCGGTTCTACCTCCTGTATTTCAGTTTACAAAAATACAAAACATACAGCTAATAATGTTTATTACAAGAGATTAATCTTATTTAGAACCATTCTTATTTCGGATTTCGAATTTTCAATTTCGGATTTGGTTAAAAAGAAAAAGCCGACACGCAAGCGTTGTCGGCTTTAAAAATAAATTCGAAATCGAAAATTCGAAATTCGAAATCAAAATATCACGGCCAAACACCCAAATTCTGGTACGATACTGCGATCTTATTGATGGCACCAACAAAAGCTGCTGTGCGTAGTGTATCTATCTTTTCGGTATTTTTATAGGTTTCCCTGATCTCGTGGTATGAACGAATCATGGTATCTTCCAGACCCGAATTTACTAATTCAAGTTCTGATGCGCCTTTTACAATGGTTGAGCGTTGCAGCGGGCTTAAGGCCACGCCGGTAAGCCCTTCAACCATATTTACCAGGTTGGTATTGGCAGTTTCCTCAAAGCGCCTGTTCATGCGGCCGAAGGCTACGTGCGACAGGTTTTTCAGCCACTCAAAGTACGATACAGTTACACCGCCTGCATTGGCATACATATCAGGTATGATGATACCGCCATTTTGATAGATGATTGCTTCGGCATCAGGCGTAGTCGGGCCGTTTGCACCTTCGGCTATGATCTTTGCCTGGATTCTTTTTGCGTTCTCTCCTGTGATCTGGTTTTCTAAAGCGGCCGGCACTAAAATATCGCAAGGCTGTTCTAAGCCCTCTAATGAGTTTTTGAACTCCTTTTTTGCACCCGGATAGCCCAATATTGATCCCGTTGCTTTTCTATGTTGAAATACGGCATCAACATCCAATCCGTCGGCATTGTAAATAGCACCTTCATATTCGCACAGGCCTACGATGGTTGCTCCAAACTCAGCCAGAAATTTTCCTGAATGATAGCCCACATTACCTAAACCTTGTACAATAACTCTTTTGCCTGATATTCCCGGTGTCAGGCCTATTTTCTGCATATCTTCAGCCACACTCACGCATTCGCGGATAGCTATAGCAACGCCCCTGCCTGTTGCTTCGCGGCGACCAGCGATACCGTGTAAGGCAATCGGCTTACCGGTTACAGCGCCCATAGCGTCCAATTGACCAGGGTTCATAGCAGCATAAGTATCAGCTATCCAGCTCATTTCACGCTCGCCAGAACCGTAGTCAGGTGCAGGCACATCAATGCTTGGGCCGATAAAGTTCTTCTTGATTAATTCCACAGTGTAACGGCGGGTAATGTTCTCCAACTCCTGTACAGTGTAATTTTTAGGGTTGATTTTAATACCGCCCTTTGCACCGCCAAAAGGCACGTTTACAATGGCGCATTTATAGGTCATCAACGCGGCAAGTGCCATCACCTCATCCTCGTTCACCATTTCGCTATAGCGGATACCACCCTTGGTTGGCGACTGATGCTGCGAATGCTCCACGCGCCAGGCATCTATCACCTCAAAACCATTTCCCTTACGCATCGGGAAGCGAAAACGGTAAACGCTGTTACATGATTTTATCTGATCTAACAGACCGGAATCATGTTTAGTAAATTGTGCTGCATGATCAAAATTCTTACATACATCAGCAAAAAAATGATCTTCCTGATTGGCAGTTAAATTATTATTAGCCATAGTTTTTTATTAAATAAATATTATATCCTTAAAAAAGTGCACAAAGGTGGTACAAATTTTATCAATATTGCAAATTTATTGAGTTGTATTTTATGCAGATCCGGCATGATGAGTACAAATCTGTGTTTAAACTTTATAGGTATACTTTTTGAACTAATTTCCCTTTTCGATTTTTCTCAATCTCCTGTCAATACTGAACAGGTAAATGGCCAAACCGATAAAGATTATCCCTATGATCGCTATCACAACATAGATCTTGCCTGAGCTTCGCATCTCGTCGGCCATGTCAATGCTTTTTGCCTGTTGTGCAAAAACGGCAACAGAACTTAGCATAGATGGTATTATAACCAGGAGTTTTTTCATTGGCTTATATAGAATTTCTTTTGTACTCAATTAAACGGATACGGTAACGAATGGTTGCTATCCACACGGCTATCAGGCACCAGCCCAACATGGCAGGGTAAAAGGCTATTTTCATACCGTTATCAAGGTCGTATTTGCCAAATGCAGGGTTGCCACCGCTGCCGGGGTGCAGCGAGTCAGTCATCCGGGGCAAAACAAATATCAGTACAACCATTATCGGGAAGGCAAAAATATTATAGATGGCAGATATTTTGGCCCGTTTTTGTTCTTCATCAATGGAGTTACGCAGCACCAGGTACGCACAATACAATAAAAAGGCAATAGCTGCGCTATTTTGCTTCGGGTCACCGCTCCAGAACTCGCCCCAGGTAAATTTTGCCCACATCATTCCGGTAACCAATCCTAAGGAGTAAAATAATAGTCCGGTATTTACGCACTCTACCGCAGCCAGGTCATCTTCCTCCTTACCGCTATTTAAATATTTGATGCTGAAAAATACCGATATCACAAATACTGAAAGCATGCCCATCCACATGGGTACATGAAAATACAGGTTCCTGATGGTTTCGTGAAGAATGGGTAGTACGGGAACTGGAAAAAGCAGACCGGTTATCAACGTGGAAAAAACCAGTAAAACTGCAATTACCTTCCACCAGGTTTGATAAATAAGCTTCATATTGATTTATGCCGGTAAAGGTACGGTGTTGGGATGAAAGGTGAAAGGTTTTTTGATTTCGAATTTTTCGTGTTTGTTTGTTTTTCAGCGGTGCTCAAGAGGGCTGCGCCGTTTCGGATTTTCAATTTCGGATTTAAAAGTTAGGGTTTAGAATTTATTTATCACTTATCTTCATCAGGAGAATAATCGTAGGGCAATAGTTCGGCAAGTTTTGCTTTTGACCATGTGCCTTCATCAAGCGAGGAGCCGGCAACTAAACCCCGTTCATGTCAAATATTGCAGCAGGCGAAAGCAGGGAAAGTATGCTGGTTTCAAAATTTTCCATATCAAGCGGGCGATAAACATCCTTGAAGTCTGTTTCCTCATGCTTTTTGGTATAAATTATATACAGATGATCCGGAAACTTGAGAACAAATAAACCTTGCTGGGGGGGATTGGGTACAAACCTGGTAAGGTTGCAGGGGGACCTTTATCAAATTCTCATTAGCATACCTCGACAAGTTCTCCTTCATTATCCAGTAATTCAGGGAATCTCTGTTACGCATCTCCTGGAACTTTTTTATCTTCTTTAAAATCAAATCCTCCTGCGGTCTTTCAGGGTTGAGTGTCCGGCTGAAGCGGTACATTATAAAACCATCCTGCGACACTGTATTAGTATATAAAGCGTGGAGAAAATGCCGGGATGAACCATAATACGTTTCCCTGCGTTTTTGTTTCCATATCCTCTTTTGTTCTGCGCTTCCGGGGAGTTGCTCGAAAAGCGCTTTGCCTTCACGTGATATAATATTAGTGATCCCGTTGATTGAAAAGCTATCGATCAGAAATTTTACTCTATAACCTAAGGACTTATTCTCAACCACCACAAAATCATTCGACCAGGCCTCCAATGTGTGCTGCCTGGGATGATTAACCATGTTAACCTCGTGTGGGTTAACTACTACACAGTTCTTCGCATTTTCTGATGTGCCTATAAAAGCTTTTCTGAATTCTTCGTAGTTCTTCTTCCAGTCGGCATTGGTGGTGATAACCACGCCACGCAATTCAGTAACCTTTGATTGGAGCTGGATATCCATATTGATAGGCGTATTGCCAACCAGGATTGTTTTTGAGAAATCCTGGTAACCTACCGAACTCGCCACAATATCATACTGTCCAGGTTTAACGCCATATAGTTTAAAGGTGCCGTCCTCGGCTGTTTCTGTACCGTAGGAGGAGTTGCTCAGGAAAACGCTCACTTTTCCTATACCTGTTTGTGAAGATGAGGTGGTTACCTTACCCGAAATTGTGATGGTTTGCCCATAAGTGGCAAAGGATAAAAAAACCAACAGGGTTATCAGCCAGGCAAAACGCATTTGCAAAAATACTTTTAATTAGTTTTTTCAGGGAGCTAAGAAAAACATTTATTATGAAGAATTGGTGAAATAACCTCGTTTCTAATGTAAAATTAATGTTGGATTATGCGAAAACCAGACCCTCGCCTGCTTAAGATAATATAGGTTTTATGACGCTTTGTATGGATAGGCTTTTTATTTAGTCCAGTCCGTTCTGCGGACGGTATATTTTATAACCATGTCCGCCAGCTGGCGGACATGGCAAACAAGTCAAAAAACAAGAGTCCGCATACGGACGACATGTATCTTGCCTGTAAATGTCAGTTGGGTATTTATATGGGCCGAACCTATGGTTCTTATCCTTTCTCATTTCATTTTTCAACGGATTTAAATCCGTTGTTACAATATTGGTCGGGGCTACGCCCCTTTTATATTATAAAAACAGTGGGCTGATAGAATTTTATTAAAGGGTCGACCCATATAATCCGTCATAGAGCCATAATATATGCCAATTGCCACGCCTTGCCATAGGGTGTAATTATTAATTTGAAAAGTTATTTGGAATTAGTCTAAATAAATATAGTTTTGCCGATAATTAGACTAAATAAAAATATGAACAACTTTTATCCTATTCCAACCAAATGCAAACTTTGTATAGTTTCAGTTTTATTATTCCTGCTTGCTGGCAATATTATCGCCCGGGCACAACAATCAACCTTAAAGGGGAAAGTGACCGACGATCATGAGAAAGGCATACCCAATGCTTCAATTAATATAAAGGGATCAGTCCAAACATTTTTAACAGACAGCAGCGGGGGATATACTCTTGAATTAAAACCGGGCAAATTTATTTTGCAGGTTTCTGCTGCTAACTATTTCTCCATCGAAAGGTTAGTCACAGTTCTTCCGGGTCAAACCAATGTTGCTGGCTTCCCTCTTAAGTTAGCGTCAAATCAATTAAAAGAAGTTGTTATAAAAGGTTACAAATCCATCAAGGGAATGGGCTATCTGAATGAAACACATGATAACGTTATATATTCTGCACAAAAAAATGAGGTGCTGGTGCTGGATAGTATAGATGCCAATACCGCCCAGGATAATCCAAGGCAAACATTGGGGCGGGTTCCCGGATCAAATTATTCAGAAACCGAAGGAAGCGGCTTTCCATCCAATGGTATCGGCTTCCGCGGACTGAACCCAACTCAAAGTATTGAGACAAATACCCGCCAGAACGGGTATAATATAGCTGGCGATATTTACGGTTATCCTGAATCATATTATTTACCACCTTTAGAAGCCATTGAACGGGTTGAGGTTATACGCGGAGCTTCGGCCCTGCAATTCGGCCCTCAGTTTGGTGGTGTTGTGGATTATATAGTAAAAAATGGTACAGAAGATAAACCGTTTGAATATACGACTGATTTTACTACTGGCAGTTTTGGATTGATAAACGTGTTTAATTCGGTAAGCGGTACTATTAACAAATGGCATTATTACGCTTTTATCGAAGGCGAATACCAAAAAGGATGGAGACAGAACTCGCAAGTGGAACAGGGAACCGGTTTTGCGAGGCTCGAATACCGGGCAAATGACAAGTTTAAAATAGGGGTAGAATATTCCGCACTTCGCAACCTGCTGCACTTGCCGGGTGGCCTTGATGATGCTGAATTTAACCAGAATCCTAATCAATCATTTCGCGAAAGGAACTGGTTGGTTACCCCGTGGAATATTATCGCCCTTACTTCTGAGTACAAACCGTCTGATAAAACAACGTTAACTTTTAAGTCGGCATTAAATCTGAGCTCGCGCAGCATAGTTTGGCGAAATGAGGATGGTGGCCCGCAAACGCCGGACAGCATCAGCACAGTTACCAATTCATACATACCCCGGGAGGTAGAGCATGAGTATTTCAGAAATTCGACTACCGAAATCAGAATGCTCAGTAATTATAAAATTGGCGGCAGAGCGCAGACGCTGGGTGCCGGATTACGTTTTTATGATGGATGGATGGAACGGCAGGAAGGTGGTGTTGGTTCTGCAGATATCGGCCCCGATTTTACTGATTATAGCGGCACTTACGATAACGATCTTAAATTTACAACCATTAACGTGGCCCCTTTTGTTGAAAACATTTTCCATGTTGGCGGGCGGTTGTCTATTGTGCCGGGTTTCAGGTTTGAATATATCAGATCAACCGCTACCGGGCATGTGCTGGATAGCACCGGGACATATAATATTAATGTAAATGAGGCCAAATCGCGTTTTATTCCATTGGCGGGTTTAGGCCTGCAGTATAAGACATCAAAAACCACCAACCTATACGCAAACATATCGCAAGCCTACCGGCCTATTGAATACTCGTTCCTCTACCCTATGGGTTTGGATGTGGATGCGAAAATAGACCCCAATTTAAAAGATATAACCGGTTATAACGTAGACCTGGGCTGGAGAGGGCATATAAAGGACTATTTGACATTCGATGTCAGTGGTTTCTTCATGGCTTTTAATCATACCATAGCTATTGAAACTATCAACCCCGGTACAAATGCCACTTACTTTGAAACTAATGTTGGGGACGCCACACATATCGGCCTGGAATCGTACGTGGAATTGAATGTAACCAAATTATTTTCTGGCGATCCACATACAGGCTCCATTTCCTTCTTTAATTCCTTTGCATATGACCAGGCTAAATATATCAACGGCTTGTACAAAGGAAATTACGCTGAGTTTGCTCCGCCAACTATTGAACGTTTTGGCATTACTTATGCTTTGAATAGGTTTTCCACAACCTTCCTTTTCAGCAACACCGCAAAATCTTACACCGATGCCAATAACACCGTTTTCAGTCCCGATGCAGAAGTAGGTGTTATGCCAGCTTATACAGTTATGGATTGGTCGTCTACCTTAAAAATAAATAACTACCATATCAAATTTGGTATCAATAATCTCACAAATGAAAGGTACTTTACCCTGCGTACAGTTGAGTACCCCGGGCCTGGGATCATACCCTCTATTGGCCGCAGCTTTTATGTGGGATTTGGCGCCAGCTTTTAAGCGATTGCCAAATAAATATTATTAATTGGCCTTGCCGAAAGGCAAGGTCAATCCCGCCACAAATAAGGGAAAAGCAATAGTGATGTGGCGATCACAATAACATTGATGAGGCACAAAACCCCAATGTTACTATAGTTTACGCTTCGGTCCAGCCCATCCATAGCGTTTTTGCTGAGGTGGATCAGCACAAGAATAACAGGGATAATCACAGGAAAACTCAGGATGGCCATCAAGGTGCCGTTATTGCCGGCTTTTGAGGCGATAGCTGATATCATGGTAAAAACCGTGGAAAAGCTGATGGCCCCCAACAATACTGACAGAAAGTAAAATAGCGGGTCGCCAAGAGTTTTTGTAAAGAAAACTTCGTAAATCAACAATGCCAGGATACTGAGCAACGACATCAACAAAACGTTATAAATGGTTTTTGAAAGAATGATAGCCTGCGGACTTGCGATGGTGTAGTAATATAATAAGCGACTCTTGCTTTCCTGCATAAAGCTTTTAGCGATAGCGTTAACCGAGGCAAACAGCATAATGATCCAGAACAGCACATTCCAGGCTACAGGATAACCCGAACTGCCCTCAAAGCCAGGCGTAAGGTTAAAGGAGATATAACACACAAACACAGTGGAAACTACATAAAGCAAAACCCCGTTGAAGGCATACTTCGAACGCCATTCGAGCAGGATCTCTTTTTTAAGCAGGCTCCAGGTTTGGTTGATGAGTTCCATTTTTGCAAAGATAGTTTTTGTTAAGCTTAAAGCAGAAAGCTAAAGGCTAAAAGCAACCTGGCTTTAAGCTTTCTGCTTATTTCGTATCTTTGTTTTATGTCTATCGCCCATTACCGTACACCAGTTGGCATTGCCCGCATCACTGAAGAAGATGGGTTTATCAGCTCTGTATATGTGCTGAATGAGGAAGTGCCTATGCAGGCACCGGAAACGCCTTTGCTTGAAACTGCTGTGCAGCAATTAGACGAATACTTTACCGGCAAGCGGCAGATATTTGACTTCCCGATAAAACAGCATGGCTCCGAATTTCAGCAAAAAGTATGGGATTGCTTATTGAAGATTGGCTACGGCAAAACCATCAGCTATGCCCAGCAATCAAAAATGCTGAATGATCCTCTGGCTATCAGGGCCATGGCATCAGCAAACGGAAAGAATAATCTGTGGGTTGTGGTACCCTGTCATAGGGTGATTGGCTCCGATGGCAGCTTAACTGGCTATGGTAGCGGCATATGGCGCAAACAATGGCTGCTTGAGCATGAGGCTAATGTGCTTGGCATTGGACAAATAAAATTGTTTTAACCAGGCAGTTTATTTCGACTTTAAAAGTTCAATAATTTCTTCTGTTCTCAATATATATTCGGCAGCATTGTTACTGATAGCAGCTTTCGGCATTTCGGGCATTTCGGCATCATAGGGGTGTTGCACGATGGTTAAGGCTCCGCTATTGCGCAATTTAAGCAGGCCCCCTGCTCCATCCTCGTTGGCACCGGAAAGAAGTATTGCGGTACAGCGTTCCCCGTAAACATCGGCAGCACTTTCAAAAGTCACGTCGATCGAAGGTTTTGAGTACCATACCGGATCTGATACATCAAGACCGAAGTACCCACCCTTTTCAATCAGGGTATGATAATTTGCCGGCGCTATGTAGATATAGTTTTTTTTGATTGGATCTTTATCGCTGATCTCCGAAAGTGTCATTTTGCTATTATCAGCAAAGAGCTTCACCAGGCCACTAAAAAAATTTCTTTTGCGATGAATAACTATGATCACTGTTTTGTTCAGTTCCGGAGAAAAGTCTTGTATTACTCTGAACAACAACTTAAATGCCCCCGCAGAACCTCCCAAAAGTAATATTTCTGATTTATGCCAATGATCTGTAATTTGCTTATTGATCGCCAATTTTCTGATAGATATTCGCCCGTGAATTGATCACCTTAAACTTGCTTTTAAACCCCGGAAACCTGATGGTTTCCTTGCTTCCTAAACATAAGAACCCAAAAGGGCACAAACTGTTGTAAAAGAGACTCAATATTTTTTCCTGCAGATCAGCTTCAAAATAAATAAACACATTTCTGCAACTAATTAATTGAAATTCATTAAAAACATTATCGGAGATCAAATTATGAACGGAGAACAGGGTATTTTGTTTTAACTCGTTATGGATGCTTGCAGCATCGTACATAATGGTAAAATGATCTGTTAATGAACCCGGCTGGTCGGATAGCTGGTAGTTTTCGGTATAGCTTTTTATTTTACGCAGACTGTAAATTCCTTTGCGGGCCTCATTCAGTACTTCAGTATTAATGTCGGTACCATAAATAAATGATTTCTGATTTAATCCTGCTTCCTTTAATAAAATTGCCAGTGAATACACCTCCTCGCCTGACGAACAACCCGCGCTCCATACCCTGATATGCTGAAAACTGGATAAATAGGGTATTACCTGGGTATTTAAAGCCTTATAAAAGGATGGATCCCGAAACATTTCGGTAACATTAACGGTAACTTCTTCTAAAAGCCACTGGAAAAATTGCGGCTCATTGACCAGCACATGCTTAAGCTCATAAAAATCAAGCTTCTTAAGCATCATAACTCTTGAAAAACGCCTTTTTAATGATGCCTTTGAATAATCAGAAAAATCGAAGCCATGTATCCTTTTTACATGATCAATTAGCTCGTTAAGCTGGGTATCTGTAATATTACCATTTGCATCGCCCATAAATTATCAGCTTTCCAACCACAATTGGATCAGTGAAATAAGCCTGTCTATATCAACAGGCTTGGTAATATAATCATTTGCACCGGCAGCAATACATTTTTCGCGGTCATTGCTCATTGCTTTTGCCGTGAGTGCTATTACAGGCAATTTGGCCCATTTATTCTGCTTGCGAATGTATTTTGTTGCCTCATAACCGTCCATCTTAGGCATCATAATATCCATCAGCACAAGATCAATATCACCGGCTCCCTCCAGTTTGGCTATAGCCTCCTCACCATCTCCTGCAGTTTCAATTAGCAGACCATATGTTTGCAGGGCGCTGCTCAGGGCGAAAATATTCCTGATATCATCGTCCACTATCAATACCTTTTTACCTTTCAGGGCATCCTTACCTGCTGAAACCGGCTTAAGCTTGCCCCCGGGGGTATATACGGTTTGTTGGGCTGATCCCGAACTTACCTTATTTAGAAAAAGGTTCACTTCATCTATTAGCCTGCCCGATGATTTATTGGTTTTTACCACCATTGCGTTAGCATATTTCATCAGCCTATTTACAGATGTTTTATCGAGTTCCATGGCCGTATTTACTATTACCGGCAATGCAATGAAACGGTCGATCAGCTTGATCTTATCTAACAGATCAAGTCCGGAAATATCGGGGAGATTAAGATCAAGAATTACACATTGGTAATCATTCTCATTGAGCATCCTGAATGCGGATTCACCATCAAAGGCCTGGTCGACAGTAATACCGCGGTTTTTCAACAAACCTTTCAGTGCATTGCTCTGTGCTTCATGATCCTCAACTAATAATATCTGTTTAAAGTTGATCCCTGTTTGTTGTATGATATCTCCAAACAGCTTATCGATAACATCCGTATCTATCGGTTTTTTAATAAAGCTGATAGCTCCTTCTTTGCGGATACGATTGTTCTCTACATCCCCAGCAGACATGAGATGAACCGGGATATGCGCCGTATTCCCGTCAAGCTTCAGTTCCTTTAGTATTTGCCAGCCATCTTTCCCCGGCAATTTGATATCGAGGATCACCGCATCAGGTAAATTTTCATTAATCACGCTGACCGCATTATCGCCGCTATCCACCAAAATTGATTTGAAACCATGATCGCGAGCGTAATTCTGCAATATTATTGCGAAATTTTTATCGTCCTCAACAATAACTACCACCGGGTCTTTACCGGTTTGGCGCGGCTTGAATACTGCTGCACCCAAAAACTGATCAGCTGCAGTAAAATGTTCGATGCCTGGAATTGCCTCATTTTCATTAGCTTCTTTCGCCTTTAATGGTATGGTCAAAATAAACTCGCTTCCATTGCCCGGCTCACTTTTAAGGGTAATTCTACCTCCAAGCAAAGCAGCCAGTTCACGACTTATAGATAAGCCCAGGCCTGTACCGCCATATTTGCGGCTGGTTGAGCCATCAGCCTGTTGAAATGCCTCGAATATTGCCTGTTGCTTCTCGGCTGGTATACCAATGCCTGAATCTTTTATGCAAAAGCTAATTGTATCCTCAGTTTTGCCCGGAACAACATTGATAGCGACCGAGCCATTTTCCAATGTAAATTTGAACGCATTGGAAAGCAGGTTTTTCATCACCTGCTCCACACGCAGTTTATCAGTATGGATATGCCTGGGCACATCACCAATATTTGAAGTATAGCTGATCTTTTTGTTTTGGGCCACTTCGGCAAAAAGCTGCTCCATATCCTGCACAATATCTGCCACACTGATCTCCTCGTTCTGCATCTCCATTTTGCCCGATTCAATTTTTGAAAGGTCGAGAATGTCATTGATCAGTGTTAGCAGGTCATTCCCTGCATTAAATATTACACTTGCGTATTTGATCTGTTCTTCCGAGAGGTTAGTCGTTTTATTATCCTTTAATATCCTGGCCAATACCAAAATGCTGTTCAGCGGGGTACGCAACTCATGGCTCATATTGGCCAGGAACTCCGACTTGTATTTACCCGTAGCCTCCAGTTCATCCATTTTAAGTTTAATGGCTTGTCTTGCTTCTTCTACTGCCTGGTTTCTTTCCTCTAACAGGCTTGCTTTTTCCTCCAATTCCGTATTGATGTTTCGAAGTTCATCCTGCTGCGTTCTAAGCTCTTCTTCTGAGGATTGCAATTGTTCAGTTTTATTTAGCAGTTCTTCGTTAGTTACGCGCATCTCTTCCTGTTGAGAAGTAAGCTCCTCTGCCTGCTGCTGAGTTTCCTCATACAGGTTCTGCATAATAGTGCGCGCCTGTGCAGTATTCACTGCGATGCCAATAACGTCGGCTACTGCCAGAATATAATCCTGAATGTTATCCCTTAACTCCTCGCGGAAAGCGATCTCAATTACCCCCTTTAACTTTTTGTTGAAGAAGAATGGGAAAATAAACGACTCGGCTAAAGTATCACGAAGCAGTGAGCTTTCCAGGTAAAGTTCATCATTCAACCTTCCTTTCACTGCAGAAACTTTTTGATTAGCGGCAACCTGCCCAAGCCAGCCCTCATTTAATTTAACCGACTTTTTTATAGAATCCAGATTGGGGAAGGCATAGGATGAACAATATTCAAGCCGTTCTTCAGGCTCATTATACAGGTAAAAAGTGCCTGTTAGCGCATCGGTGTAATTACATATTTCGGCTATTACATTTTTGGCAAGCTCCTTTTCGCTCTGCTCTCCCTGCATCTTTTCGTTGAGCAATCGTAAACCTATAAGCATCCAGTTCCTGGCCTCATTCTCATCCAAAACTTTTTCAAGCTGAATATTAGTCAGGCTCATCTCTGTTTTAACTTTTTTCTCCCTGTCAAAAGTTTCCTGTATGTAGAAAAACAATACGACGATGATGATCAGAAAAACGAATGACCCTGCGATAATAACAATCAGCGCCTGGGTTGATGAAGCATCTGAATTTTCATTTCGCAGCGCAAGCAAGTGGGTTTCGGTTTCATTAATATCTGCTATTACTGCTCTTATCTCATCCATGTTACGCTTGCCGTGCAACAGCATGGAATTCCGGGCCATATATTCAAGCCCCTTGCTGTCCCTTGTTTCGATATCTTCCTTCAGGATGTTTAACTGGGAACCAACAAGCCTTGCCAGGGTATCAATTCTTTTAACCTGGATATAATTGTCAGCAATCAGGTTTCTCAGTTCATTCAGGTCGTTATTGATCTGCGGCAGTGCTGTGTTGTAGGGGTCTAAAAAGGTTTTGTCACCTATAGCAGCATATCCCCGCATACCTGTTTCAGCATCGGTCATTAATTGTAAAAGGTTATCAGAGGTCTTAATCACCTTTTGTGTATGATCTACCAGCGCAGCGTCGCTTTTTGATTGGCGGATACTTTTGTAGGATAACAGTCCTACAATAAAGACAAGAATAACAGACACCATAAAGCCCGCAAATACTTGCTGGCGAAAGGAAAGGTTAAACATTTTTAACAGGATGAATTAAGGCTAAATATATCAAATACTTACTATTAAATGAAAGTTAAAAGCAATGCTAAAGCTCCTCCTTCATTAAATTGTTTACTGCCTTTGGTGGAGTTTGTATTTTAAATTTAGATTTCTCACTTAGAGCACCCGCTAAAGCAAGGACTGGACCGGCAATCAACAACCACCACCCCCATTTAAATTTGATCTGCCTGTCTAAATATTTTTCGAGAGAATGGAATGGTATAAAGCTGAATGAGGTGTGAATCCTTAACAGGGCGAGGAAATAAAATAAGACGATCAAACCGAGCGATATCCATGCTGCCATGCGGGCAATTTTCATCTGCATAAAAACCAATCCCAGGATGCCTACAACCGCAACCAATAAGACCACAATACCATATGGTTTATTACAGGCATACATATCCCAATTGGTGATATGCAAAGGGCGGAATATGGGGCAATAGGTGGCTGCGATAAGCATCACAAAGCCTGCAAATGATAGGAATGACCTGGGTCGCATTTTATTTTTGAGTTATTTCCATTTTATCAGCAAAGTGGGCGCAATAATCACGCAGGTCCTCAACAATATTCTTTTCTCCAGTGGCACGTAAAAAGCTATCGCCCATAGTTTGCAGGGTTTCGTAAAAGAAACGCTTCATTTCGTTGGTATCCATGTCCTTTGTCCACAGGTCAATACGCAGGGTGTTTTTATAATTGTGATCCCAAAGTGCCAGCATGATTGATTTTACAGGCAGGGCTTCTTTATTCCCCCCATCAGTTGATTCCCAGGTAATGGTTTCGGGTACGTTATTGTCGTCGAGTTCTATAGTTAGCTTTATTTCGGCTTTCTTCATTTTGTTATTTAACCAGTAAAAATATAATAGTCGTCAAAGTTATAAAGCTTAGCTCTACAATCCACAAAGTTTTGGTTTTAGGGAAAAAATTTCTGAGCATAAGATCGAGAAATGACACTACAAATGCAAATAGTAAAAATACCAGGGTGATGGTTCCGCTCCAATGTTCGTATTTGCTGCCGGTGATCTTGGCTCCGTTGAGCCAGATATAGCCCGCGAAAACAAGGAAGAATGCAGCGGCGATGTTTAAAGGGGTGATCCGGAATTTCATATCAATTAATGCTTCTTCTTATACTTTTTTGGTTTACCTGGTGATTTACCTGCCTTGGCATTCGGGTTTGCCTTTGCTCTTGCTGCATCAAATTTTTTGCGCTGGTTAAGGGTCTTTTTTTCGTGGAACGCACCTTTGAATTCGGGATCTTCCTTACGTTTTTGTAAATCGACCTCCTTAGCCTGGGCCTGCTTTTCCTCGTATGGAGTTTCTTCGATAAATACATCCGCGGGCAATGGCAATACAGGAATCTCCTGCCGGGTGAGCTTTTCTATTTTTTTAATGTAATATTCTTCTGATGGTGCACAAAAGGTGATGGCCTCGCCTGATTGCAGCGCTCTGCCTGTGCGGCCGATGCGGTGCACATAATCTTCAGTCACAAATGGCACATCAAAATTGATGACGTGGCTTACATCGCTCACATCAATACCACGCGAGGCCACATCGGTAGCTACCAGTATTTTTACCTCATCATTTTTAAACGCGTTGATAGAATTAATACGGGTATTTTGGCCCTTATTGGCGTGTAACACTTTTACCTCTTTATCGCCAAATTTTCTCAACAGAAATTTATATACATCTTCGGCGGTGGCACGGGTTTTACAGAAGATCATCAGCTTTTTGATATCATCCGGTTCAGCCAATAATGCCTTTAACAGATTGATCTTGGTTTTGATATTGGGGACATGATACAATCGCTGGTTTACCGTTTGTGCCGGCGTAGCCTGTGGTGTAACCTCGATCACTGTAGGATTCTCCAGGAAATTACCTGCCAGCTGGTGTATCTTATCAGACATAGTTGCCGAAAAAAGCAGGTTCTGGCGCTTGCGGGGCACAACTTCCAGTATCCGGTTGATCTGCGGCATAAAGCCCATATCCATCATTTTATCAGCCTCATCCAAAACCAACACCTGCAAGAGTTTGGTAACCAAGTGTCCCGCCAGGTAAATATCCATAAAGCGGCCGGGGGTGGCTACAATTATATCTGTTCCCTTTTTGACTTGCTCGATCTGTGTTTTGGGGCCTAAACCGCCGTATAGTGAAACCACTCTCAAATCAGTATTGGAGGCAAATTGCTTCACATTTTCTTCTATCTGCATAGCCAACTCGCGCGTAGGAGAAACGATCAATACACGGGGATGATCACCCTGGGCATATTTAAGGCGCATAATGATGGGTAAAACATAGGCTGCCGTTTTGCCGGTTCCGGTTTGGGCTATACCCATTACATCCTGGCCGTTCAATATAGGTGGGATAGCCTTTTGCTGCACAGGTGTAGCTTCGGTGTAACCTGCATCCGCTATAGCGTTCAGAATTTGCCGGTTAAATTTGAAATCCTCGAAGTTTAGACCCATGCGGCAAAGATAGGGTTCTTTGAGGGGAAAGGTGAAAGGCGAAAGCTGAAAGCTAATTCTCTTCCTTGTGAGGGTCGGTTGAAATCAAATAATAAGTGTTATTTTGAATTTTAAATCCTCTTACTCCTTTTTTGATAAACCATTCAATATTAAATACAATTGGCTCTATTATTTTTTGCTTAACTTCTATCGGTTTCCCACCATCTAATACTAATTCTTCTTTTTGAAAACCCGCACCACCTCCTACTAAATCGCCACCTATAAATTCCGTTCTGGTTTTTATAATTACAGTTAAAGTACCATCTTTTAATGTGTAGGTACCTTTAGCTTCTCTGATCCTCCCTCTATCATCATATTGATTAAAAGTATATTTAAAAGTGCCGTCCTTAAAAAATCTATAATTGCTAAGCCATGCATCAGCCAGGTTTGGAGAATCAACCTGCCAAACACCTATTATTTTATGATTTGATACTTGGGCAAAAGAACTATTAGCAATCAATGAAATGAGCAGGACGAGAAGATTAATTCTTTTCATGGGACAAGGTTTAATAATTATCTAAGATCAAAGAATTTTTCAGAAATAAAAACTTCAGTGCTTTTACATGCATTCCGGCTTTCTGATTAATTAATTACCTTCACCTCCAAATTAACTCACATGAAAAAACACTTACTTATCTTATCCATTTTAACGCTTGCTCTTATTGGCTCAGTTTCGGCACAACAAACCGACAAGGGAAACTATTATTTAGGCGGTAACCTCTCGTTTAGTTATAACAGCAACGGTACCACTACCCTGTATACATTTCAAACCGGATATACCAATTACACGGTAAGTAAAATATCCAACCTGGCTTTAAACCCGGAATTTGGCTACTTCATTTCAAAAAACTGGGCCATAGGCATTCAACCCAATTATACGCGGTCGGCGGGCACAGAAACCTCGGTTTTTACCGCGTATAATAATTCAGGCGTACAAAGCAGTGTCAGCAGCGATACTTATCACACAGATGTTTTAGGCTTAACGGTTAATGTTAGATATTACTGCATGCTAACCGATAAAATTGGCATCTTTCCGCAGATCGGCCTTAGTTCTGAAAACGACGTAAAGCATTTCAGTAACGGTGAGCTTACCCTGGCCGCCAGTCCGAACATTGTGTTTTTTGTTACCCGTAAACTTGGTATCAACCTTGGCTTTGGTAATATCACCTACGCTACTGATTATCATTTTAAGAGCAATTATGTTAATGCGGGATTGAATAATAATATTTCCTTCGGTTTGAATTATTATTGGGGGAA
>Ga0206890_1187_pt1 | contig 18772 bp, 6 predicted proteins | sample Alteio_BWOrgHeat_58_FD_152960 | JGI IMG/M metagenome (GOLD analysis project Ga0206890, IMG submission 152960) | Enriched cells from forest soil in Barre Woods Harvard Forest LTER site, Petersham, Massachusetts, United States - Alteio_BWOrgHeat_Nextera6 ... | reverse complement strand
GAACAGGATATGGACGCGTGGCATAAAAACGGCCCGCAGATATATGCTATTTATGAGCGCTCGCATGCCGATCACAAAGACCAGGCCGGATATGGTACCCCTGCGCATATGGCCGACGAAATAAAAAAAGTTATTCCTGATGTGCAGTATGCCACACAACTGGATTGGGGCGACCAAAATACCTTTCAGGTTGGCGAGAAAGTAGCAAAACTTAACGGATTTTTTGCCAGCGCTGATTATTTTAAAATGTTTGATAGCCCCCTTTTGCAAGGTTCGGCGCAGGCCGCTTTAAGTACTCCTGCGAGCATTGCTATATCGCACAAAATGGCCGACCAGTTTTATGGCAGTCCCCAGGCAGCGATCGGCAAAAGCATCCGTTTCGAAAACCAAAAAAGTTTCATCGTATCGGCTGTATTTGAAGACCTCCCGAAAATATCATCTCAAAAGTTTGACTATTTAGTTAATTGGCAGGAGTTTTTGGATGAAAATGGGTGGGCGCAAGACTGGTCAAACGCAGGTCCTAAAACTTTTATCATGCTGCGGGCTAACACAAATGCAGCTTTGGTTGAGAAAAAGATAACCCATTTTTTAGATGCCTATGATAAAAATCAAAAAAAGGGTGTCCGTACAATTGACCTGGGGCTGCAGCCTTATAATGAAATGTACCTCCATGGTAACTTTACCAACGATAAAATTGATGGAGGGCGTATCGAATATGTTCACTTGTTCAGTATTGTTGCAATGTTTATTTTACTAATAGCCTGCATTAATTTCATGAACCTGAGCACGGCGCGGTCGGTTAAGCGGGCCCGGGAAATTGGCGTGCGTAAAGTTGTGGGCGCAGAACGGTCGGTTTTAATAAAACAATTTATAGGCGAGTCAATTTTGGTTACGCTGATAGCGGTGGGTATTGCCCTTTTGCTGCTTGTAGTATTGCTACCCACGTTTAACCAGGTAACCCAAAAGCAGATCGGGCTCCCTCTTAATCGCCCTGCATTTTGGATAGGACTCGCAATCATAACGCTGGTTACCGGTCTGCTTTCTGGCAGTTATCCGGCATTATTCCTGTCGTCGTTTAACCCGGTCAAGGTCTTAAAAGGGACGCTGAAACTCGGATCTGGCGTGACACTATTCCGCAAGGGTCTGGTGGTTTTTCAATTTGTGTTGTCGATAACCCTGATCACAGGAACGATCATCGTTTCCAAACAGGTAAATTATATTCAATCTAAAAATTTGGGATATGACCGTGAAAACCTCGTCTATGTGCCGCTGGATGGCAACCTGCCTTCAAAATATGAAGTTTTTAAGCAGGAGGTCGTGGGGCTCCCGGGAATACAGTCGGTGAGCCGCATCAACGCAGACCCTACCAATATCGAAAATGGCACTGCCGGCGTTGAATGGACAGGCAAGGACCCCACCGCCAATATAATGTTTACCCAGGCGGGTGATATGGTCATAAGCAGGGTCCTGCATTTTTTGAACGATGTCCGCAACGCGATATTCATTGATGAAATCATTGAAGCTTTTTTTGAGCGCCGTATTGATGATCCTGGATAATTCATGAGGGCCCAGCTCAAACTTTTCAGCCAGTGAGCTTAAGCTTAGTTCCGGATCCTGGTAATACAGACCGGCTTGCACGGCTTTCTTTAGCCAGGTACCTCTTTGCTTCATTTCTGCAGGAAGCGGCGGTTTTAAAAACTGAGGGGGTTCGACCAGCATGCCAGCCTCCTGTTTTAAAAAAGCTATGGCTGCCATCCAGATGGCCGCTACTGCTAAAAGGAGATACAAAGGATAATAAGCATGGATATCTAACTGATTATGGTAATAAAAAAAATCTATAAATGTGAATGGTATCCACAATAACCATAAGAGGCCGAAACCTATCAATAAATTATTCAGCCACCGCAATTCGTACCGGTACCGGTCACCCCCGTTAAATTTTAGTTGCCGGTAAAAGCGTCCTATCAGCCTGTGAGCCAGGTAAAGGTAAATCATGACCGAAATAAACGTCAGCAATTGCAATATCGCGTTCAGGTGATGAAAGGCCGGCGTTTCATAAGTAGGTGCACCGATTTTTATGCTATCCCTAACTTCCAATGCCTGGGCACCCCATTCCAGCAGCAAGGGACTAAAATACAGCAGGTCCTTAAACCGAAATTTATATTCTGGCCGGGTTATTTTAAGCACATAAAAATAGATGAGGGGCCCGAGTGCCAGCGAAAACTGCAGCGGCAGCCAGCTCCAGTGAGGAAAGTAGGTGTCGAGCCGGATGTCGATACCAAATACCCAAATCACCCGCAAGATGATGGCTCCAAGGGCAAGGGCCAAAAACCTATTTGCTGCCCTGCTGATCTTTTTAGTAAACCATAACTGTAGGGCAAAAGTCAGCCCAATAAATATCGCTCCCAGGAAGGCCAGGTCATAGGGGGTGATATGGAAAGTATATGCGTTCAAGTGGTTTTATTGCTTCAATCTCTGTTCCAAACTTACAAATAATTGATGTATAGAATTTTATGTGATATTTGAAATGGATGTTGTCACGAAATCGGACGTTGGGTTGTTCGGTTTTGAATGGCATCATACTTGTCGATACTAAAAAAATGCGTTCCGTATCTCACCCCGGAACGCACCACATAGTGTTTCAACTAAATCCCAGATCTCATGTTAATGGATCTAAGTTCTTTCTGACAGGTCTCCCAAATCATTCATTTCTCAGGCTCTTCACCGGGTTTGCCATGGCTGCTTTTATTGCCTGGAAACTTATCGTTGCAAGGGCTATAATTATTGCAGCAAATCCGCCTGCAGCAAATAACCACCAGCTGATGTTGATGCGGTAAACATAATCCTGCAGCCATTGGTGCATGTAATACCACGCGATAGGTGTAGCAATGGCAAAGGCAATGGCAATGAGTATGATAAATTCTTTTGAAAACAAATAAACGATGTTGCCTGCGGTGGCACCGAGCACTTTACGAATGCCAACTTCTTTTATCCGCTGCACTGCCATGAATGAGGCTAATCCATACAAGCCAAGACAGCTAAGGAATATGGCTATCGCGGCAAAAATTTTATACAATTGCGCTAATTGGTTTTCTTGTTTGTAAAAACTTCCGATCTTCTCATCCAAAAACTTGTATTCATAAACAAAATCGGGGAACGTCTGGTCAAATACTTTTTTAACAGATTGCATGGTGGAGGACATGTTTGTTGTTGACAGTTTTATCCCCACCTGGTTGTACATGGCGATATCTGTGGTGATCAGCATTGGTGCCAGATCATTGCGGAAAGAGCGGTCATGAAAATCTTTCAATACGCCAACAACAGTCCCTTTGATCTGATCATGCCAGGTGGTCATAGGCTTGTTCAATATGTCTTCGGGGTTTTTAATTCCTAAACTTTTTACCAGGTATTCGTTCACTAAAAATTCCCCTGTGGTATCTGACGGGTGCATATTTCTACCGGCTATCAGCGGTAATTTATAAGCAGACACATATTCGTTGTCTGCGAATTTGGTAATAACCTGAAAGTCTGTTTGTTTTACTGCGTGGTTATACTTGATGATGCTCCACAGATCGGTGCCATTTTCAACTGGAGTGTTAGAACTGCAACTTACTGCCTGCACGCCGTTGATTGACAATAACTGTTTCTTTAAATAACCCAGCCTGCTGATGCGGACGCTGTCTACACGAAAAGGAACATTGATGATCGCATCTTTATCAAAGCCTAGCGGTTGGTTCATAAAATAATTTATTTGCTTTACTATGATGAGTGTCCCGATGATGAGCGCCTGAGCAATGATGAATTGAAACACTACCAACCCTCTTCTTAATGAGATACCGTTTGCATTTGATGTGAGCTTACTCTTTAAGGCATTAACAGGATTGAAGCGCGATAAAACAATTGAAGGATAAAAACCAGCAAGGGCAGTTACAGTAATAGTTATGATCAAAAGGAATAAAATAATTGCCGGATCGCTGAATATGTTGAATAAAAGCGAAAGCTCCAAAAGTTGGCTTACGGAAGGCAATGTAAAAATAGTAATTACTATGGCAAGCATTATAGCACTTACAACTATCAAAAATGTTTCAACAATGAACTGGGTCTGCAATTGAGATCTGTTACTCCCTAAGACTTTTCGTACACCAACCTCCTTTGCGCGGTTAATAGCCTGGGCAGTGGAGAGGTTGATAAAGTTTACGCAGGCAATTAGCAGGATGAATGCAGCGATGATCCACAGCACATTGAGCAGTTGATGACTAATGGTTTTATTGCTGTAATTGCCGACCTGGGTATCATAATGTACCGCACTTAACGGTTGTATGATATGACTATCTTTATTGCCGGCAGATTCAACTTTTCGACAATAAGCTCTTAGTTGCTGATTAAAATTGTCTGCAGAAATGCTCGACGGCAATAAAATATAGCAACCAAAGCTGTGCACATTTCCGTCCCAATCCGTAGATTTTGCCAGGTAATTTCCGGTAAAACCTGTTCCATAAGAAACAACAATTTTTAGCTGAAAATCTGTATTTTCCGGTATTGTGGCCAGGATACCGGAGACTTTCAATATGTCGGTGCCGTGTTCGAAAATATAGCCGCCCATTTCCAGTTTAATGGTTCTGCCCATTGCTTTTTTCCAGTCGCCGAAATATTTTTCGGCAATTTCCTTAGTAAGCAATACATTGTTCGGGTCATTTAATGATTCATACGAGCCTGTTAGCAGTGGGAAGTCAAATATTTTAAAGAACGAAGGCGCCGTATAAAATAAACTTTGCTGCTCTTTAAAATCTTTTTCCGTGTTTCCATTATTATCTAAGATAAGCAGCTGATCATCATGGCTGGCAAAAATTGGCGCTACCTGTTCTATTTGAGGAAAGGTTGTTTTCAGTCCTACAGGCATTGGAAAAGGAATAGAAGTCTTGTAAGAAATGTTTCCTGATTCTGCGTAACGAAATTCGGTCAGCACACGATAGGTGCGATCTTTTTTCGAATGGAAATTATCAAAACTCGTTTGAAATTGTATAATGATAAAAATCACCATGCAAACGGCGATACCAACAGCCAGGCCGGTAACATTAATAGCGGTATAACTTTTATTGCGGGCCAGGTTGCGCCTTGCTATTTTAAAATAATTTTTAAACATATAATTGCGGTTTAATTTCTCAGGAGACCACTTCCGGGTGGTTTCATGATTCGAAATTACCTGCGCAAATTGGGAATGGCTGCCCAAGTTATAAGATGGGTACTCTTTTTTCTCGTCATTTTTATATTCTACCGGGCTTTTCCCGGTCATTTGCTTGAAAATGCGGCTAAAGGTGCTTTGCGAGTTGAATCCTGATTCAAATGCAATGCCCAGCAATGTAATATGATCATAAGCAGGGTCCTGCATTTTCCGGGCCGCTTCCTGAACACGATATTCATTAATGAAATCATTGAAAGTTTTCTTAAGCACCGTATTGAGTATTCGTGATAATTCATGAGTAGTCAGCTCAAGCTTTTCAGCAAGTGAACTCAGGCTTAATTCCGGGTCCTGGTAATAGCGGTTTTCTTTTACAACTTTCTTCAACCAGGTACCTTTTTGCTTTAGCTCCGCCGGTGGTAATGGTTTTAAAATTGATGCGGTATCCACCAACACGCTAATTTCCGGTCTTAAAAATGCCCTCGCCGCCATCCAGATGATCATTGACACTAAAAGAAAGCACAAGGGATAGTAAGCCTGTGCACCTAATTGATAATTGTAATAAAAATAGTCTGTCGCTACAAAGGGTATCCACAATAGCCATAATAATCCAAAGCCTGTGACTAAGTGATACAGCCATCGCAACTCGTTCCGGAAACGGTCACCCCCTGTGAATTTTAGTTGTTGGTAAAAGCCTTCTATCAATGTGCGGCATCGATATAGGTATACAATGACCGAAATGAATGCCAATACCTGCAATATAGGGTTAAAGCGCTGAAAGACAAGCGTATCGTAAGTCGCTGCGCCTGTTTTTATACTTTCCATGGTCTCCGTCACCTGGACGGCCAGTTCCAATAATAAGGGACTGAAATGAATCAGATCCCGGCGCCGGAATTTATACTCAGGCCGGGTTATTTTAAGCACATAAAAGAAAATCAGAGGGCCGAATGCGAGCGAAAATTGTAGTGGCAGCCGGCTCCAGAAAGGAATATAGGCTGCCAGCCGGATGTCAATCGCCAATATCCGGGCTATCCACAAAACAGCAATAGCCAATGCAATGGCTAAGCACCGGTTTGCCACGCGGTTTGCTTTTCCGGTGAACCATAAAAGCAGGAAAAAGGTAAAGCCGATAAACAGCGTTCCAAATAACGCAGCATCATACAGGGTGATATGGAATGTGTATGAATTCAAGTGGGTTAATTAGCTCAATCCGTGTTCCAAATGAATAACTGACTGATAAATAACAAATTGCAATTTGCCATGACAGATCATTGTAATAAAACAGAACATAGAGCCATCCGGTTTTGACTTCCTATAATATCATACACTCTTATGCCTCAGCAGGGATCCCTTCGGAGACCCGGCAAGGACTAGAACTCCATATTATTATAAAAGTGTTCCTTTTTATTTATCATCCCTGACAAAGGTGACATGATATTTTACATCTCTTTGTGTAAAATTGAGGGAAATAGAGTCACCTGCCGCAATGTATTTCCCGTCAATTGGTATAACATCCCCGTTCGGATCCTTAACATTACACGAAAAATTATCCCCATTGATTTTGCCATCATTGATCGCTAAAGGGTCGCCTTCGGCCTGGGCTGTACCAATGAGCTTTTCTCCATTAATAGTATTAAGAACGAGATGAAACTGGTGATCGTTGCCATCAGGATCTTTTAGCCAACCTTTCCATTTACCCGCTAGTCCGGCAACAGCGGCCAGGCAAACGGCAAAACAACTTATCAATATTACCGTAATAAATATTTTTCTTTTCATAATTTGGGTTTTTGATAAGACGCATAGGTTTAAAGAAACGTTACAAGGAAACAAAAGGGCCGGGGTTTCAGTCAGGGCTTTATGTCTCAATAGGGTCCCTATCGGAGACCTGCGAGAACGAAAATGAGTTGACTAATCTAAATTCCTTTCACCGTCAGCACATATCATTCACTCCTCAAACTTTCTTCGAGAGCAGCAGCTCACTCTGAGCGTAGGCTCTTCACAGGGTTTACAATAGCAGCTTTAATTGTCTGAAAACTGGACGTTATGAAAGCGACCAGCAGCATACCTGCGCCGCTTGCGACAAATATCCACCAGTTGATCGTCGTCTTATCCACATAGCTTTCCATCCATTTGTTCATCGCCCACCAGGCCAGCGGCGTTACGATCACAAATGCCAGGAGGATGAGCAATACTAATTCGGTGGATAGCAAGCGTACGATCTGGGTAACTGACGCGCCAAGCACTTTGCGCACACCTATTTCCTTGGTACGCTGACCGGTAGTATAAATGGCCAGGCCCAGCAAGCCAAGGCAGCTGATTAATATGGATAGCCCGGTAGCCCAGCTCAGCAATGTTGAAGTTTGTTTTTCCTGGTTATAAAATTGTTCTATAGATTTATCGTAAAACTGGTAATTGGCATCGTCATCTGGGTACATTTGCTTCCATATTTTCGCCATAGCGGCCATGGTTTTCTGCCAGTCCCCACCGCCGGCAGTTTCAGGTTTCAGGGCAATATGGATGTCGCCATTTTGCCAGCTATCATTACTGCCAGCTGCCAGGATAAGCAGAGGGCTTATGGGTGACTGGAGTGAGTGCGTATAAAAATCACCAACAACCCCAACAATGCGCATGTTGTTTGAACCATTCAATTTTCCGAGCATTTTACCGATGGCATCGCCAGGGGTTTTAAACCCAAGTACTTTAGCATACTTTTCATTAATTACTAATGCATGTCCAGTATCACTGGGCTGTATTCCACGCCCGGCAAGAATTTTGATATGGTACAGCTTCATGTAATATTCATCGCCAAATTTCAATTCCACCGAAGTGGTAATTTCTTTTTTCCCATCATTATAAACCGAATTGGTAGAATTGGTAGAATTGGAAGATGGAGGCGGGTAACCAACGCTAACCATTTCTACCCCGGGCAGGGCGCGCAGTTTGTCTGCCATTACCCTGTTGATAGCTGCCTTACGGGTTTTGTATGGAGTTTCGGCATAAACAATCGCATCCTTTTTAAAGCCGAGGTCCTTATGCAAGGCATAATATATCTGTTTGCTTACCAGCATGGTAGCCATGATGAAAAACTGGGCAATGACGAACTGCGATACGGTAAGGGATTTGCGCAGCCAGGCATTCCGCGTTTTATGGCTATTGCTTTGCGCCTGGTTTTTAAGCACCAGCACCGGTTTATAGCCCGATAGCATAAGCGCCGGATAAAAGCCAGATAAAACGCTGACTACTATAGTTAAGGCAAACAGGAACAGGAAAATACCGGGTTGATGAATATAATCGGCTTTGACGCCGGGGGCTACGAAATCTGAGAACAGCTTTAAGATCAAAGGGGCTAAACCGATCGAAATGATCACCGAAAAGAGGGTGATGAGGAATGTTTCGCTCAAAAACTGCGTAATTAATTGTCTGCGGGTGCTGCCCATGGTTTTGCGGATACCAATCTCCTTCGCTCTCCGGGTAGCCTGTGCCGTGGTCAGGTTGATAAAGTTGATACAGCCCAGCAGCAGCAGGAAACCGGCAATTGCCAGCAGCATATACGCCCTGTTTTTGCTTGCGGGGCTGCTGAAATCAAAAGTGCCATAAGTTTGATTAAAATGAATATCACTGAGCGGCTGGACGGTGTAAGTTTGATCGCTCTCCGTTTTTAACTGGTCAGCAGTTTGCGGGTTGAACTTCTTGTACATCGAATTAACTTGTTTTTGCACACCCGCGGCAGAAATGTTGGGGTACAGCTTGATAAATACCTCGGATGCAGAATTGGTGCTTCCCCATTTATCCATCTGCAGATCATTACCAAGCCTGGTTTTGGGTCTGGCCGAGCTGAAGGAAATAAAATCGTGACAAGAAAAATCGGTATTCTCTTTTATGGTTTCAACAATGCCCGATACTGTTGTTTTCAACGTATCATAGGTTATGGTTTTACCAAGCATCTGCTCGTAGGTGAGTGTAGGGAAGTATACCTTCGCTCGCTCAGAAGTAAGTACTACATGGTATGGATCATTTAATGCTGATGTGGGCGAACCTGCAAGCCACGTATAGTGGATTATCTTAAAATAATTCTGGTCGGCAAGGGTGATATGGTCCTGGCCCTTAAACTTTATGGGCTGATTGTGTTTGCCGGGAACCATTACATCGGGGTTTAATGTATACAAGGGCGCTATGAGTTCAACCCCGGTAACATTGTTTTTTATCCCCGCAGCCATAGGAGCGGTGACACCATAGCTGTGGTTCTCGTTGCCCTGGAACTTAAAATTACTTACCACACGAAATATCCGGTTGCCGTCCTTATGGAATTTGTCGAACGTAAAATCGTAGTGTACAATTAAATAGATAACCAGCGAAGCGCTGATACCTATCGAGAGCCCTATAATATTGATCAAGGTGAATACCTTGTGCTTCCAAAAGCTCCGAAAGGCGATTTTTAAGTAATTTCTAAACATAATGCTATGGTTTAATTTCTCATGAGACCACTTAGGTGTGGTTCCATGATTCGAAATTACCATCGCGAAATGGGTAGAGCGCCCCGGATTATAAAATGGTGCTTCTTTTTTTAGCTCATTTTTATAATCTACCGGATTTTTCCCGGTTACTTGCTTAAAAGCGCGGTTAAAAGTAGTTTTAGAATTAAAGCCTGATTCAAATGCAATACCGAGCAACGTCAGATGATCGTATGCTGGGTCTTGCATTTTTCTAACCACATCCGCAACGCGGTATTCATTGATCAGGTCGCTAAAACTTTTTTTGAATGTCTGATTAACTATCCGGGATAATTCATGAGTCGTCACGTCGAGTTTTTCAGCAAGCGAACTTAAACTTAATTCCGGGTCCTGATAGTAGCGGTTTTCTTTAACAACTTTCTTCAGCCAAGTGCCTTTTTGCTTTAGTTTAGGCGGGGGCGATGGTTTAGGAGTTGCTGAAGGCCTGACCTGTTGCCCGGCTTGAGGCCTTAAGAAAGCCGCCGCGGCCGTCCAAATAATAATTACTGCAAAAAAGATATAAAATGGATAATAAACATGTATGCCCAATTGGTTACGGTAACCAAAGTAATCGACGGCCGCATAAGCTATCCATACCGACCACAAGAACGCTGTAGCCGCCAATAAGCGCCGCAGCCACCGGAATTCAAGAAGGGAGCGGTCCATCAGAACAGGCTGCAATCGCCGGTAAAAGTTTTGTATAAGCTCATGAGCGCGATACAGATAGGTTATGATCGAAATAAATATAAGCAATTGCAATACCGGGTTCAGTAGATGAAATGCCGGGGTAGCGTAAGTGGCCGCCCCCGTTCGGATGCTTTCCCTGATCTCCAACACCAGGGCTCCTTGTTCGAGCAAAAGCGGGCTGAAGTGCAGCAGGTCCATCCGGGTGAATTTGTATTCCGGCCGTGTTATTTTCAGCACATAAAAATAGATGAAGGGGCCCAGCGCCAGCAGGAATTGCATTGGTAGCCGGTCCCAATGGGGCAGGTAGATTTCCAGCCCGATGTCGATAGCCAATATTCGCATCATCCACAAGATCATCGTAACCAACGCCAGGGCAAGAAACCGGTTTGCGGCGCGGTTGATGCTTTTAGTGAACCCTAACAGCAGGGCAAAATTCAGCCCGATGAATATCATCCCGAAGAAAAACAGGTCGTAAAGGGTGATATGGAATGTATATGAATTCAAATGAATTATCTAATTTAAACTCTTTTCACAGGTTGCACAAATCACTCACTTCTCAAGCTATCCACCGGGTTAGCTACCGCGGCCTTTATAGCATGATAGCTGATCGTAATAACCGCCACGATGACAGCAAGCGATCCTGCCCCGGCAAACATCCACCATTGTATATTGATCCGGTAGGCAAATCCCTGCAGCCAGTTATGCATCACGTACCAGGCTATGGGCGAAGCGATGAGAATGGAAAGAAATACCAGCTTTAGGAAATCTTTTGAAAGCAGACCGTTGATCGACGCTATACTTGCTCCGAGTACTTTTCTTATGCCAATCTCCTTAGTGCGCTGCTCTATAGTAAACGCTGCCAATCCGAATAGTCCCATGCCTGCCAGTAGGATAGTGATGACCGTAAAGATGCTAAATATGGAGGCCAGCCGATCTTCAGCTTTGTACCGGGCGTTAAAGGCATCATCCATAAATGTGTAATCGAATGGTGTATCGACGTCATGCTTTTTATAAATGTTTTTAATTGCGCCAAGCAGTGTTGGCAAATTAGTATGGGATTTTATTTTCGCAAAAAGGTATGATCCTCCCTGGGTTTGCCAATATTTTGCAGTGTCGGGAAGTATCCAAAGGCCTATAGGTTCAATCGGATCTTCAAGGGAGCTAAAGTTGAAATTTTTAACAACACCTGCCACCTCGGTATTTCTTGGTTGCGATTTAATATAACTGCCAACCGGGTTTAAAGGCAAATGCAGTTGTTCAACAGCCAACTCATTGAGGACGACCTTATTTCCCCTGCTCAAATTGTCATGTGCCAACGGCGGATATTTCCATTTAAGTCCGAGTAACTGGAAAAAATCTTTGTCGACAACAAGAGAAGGAAGTGATACTGTTTCATCTTTGCTATTACCAGGTATTCCAAACCTGTCGATATAAGAAAACATGCCATATCGGGAGGTGGATACACTGCTGACACCCGCCAACGTCCTGATTTCATGGTTAAAGCCAGAGTAATTTTTAAAGTTAGGTCCAACAGGGATCATAACAACATTCTCACGATCGACACCAATATCTGTGTGTCTGAAAAAGTAAAGCTGCCGGTCTATAATAATTCCGCAAATGATCAACGCAACGGATATAGTGAATTGCAGGGTCGTAAATATTTTTCGGATCATAACGCCGCCCGTTTGCTTACCCATTTTTCCTTTAAGCGTAATGGCGGGTTTAAAGGCGGACAAAACCAGTGATGGATAACTGCCCGAAATTATTGTGGTGATTAGCAACAATGCGGATAGCAGCGCCAGAATAAGCGGGCTATAAAGGAAAGCGCCATCTATTTTCAATTGAAGTACGTTAAAAAACGCGGGTTTTAGCAGGTAACATAATATATATCCTAATATAAAGGATATGGTTGAGTAAACGGCCGATTCGATATAGAATTGCAGCGCAACGCTCTTACGGCTCGCCCCTGATACTTTACGCACTCCTATCTCTTTTGCCCTCAGCGTGGCCCTGGCGGTGGATAGGCTCATGTAATTAACCAGGGCAAGCGATAAGATCAATAAGGCCACTAAGGGAAATATAGTGAGGTATTTTAGGTTAGCATCGTCCCACGATCTGCTATTCAAATGCTGATCAACAATGGGTAATGCTGAATATATCGTTTTGGCATGATCCCTTTCGTGGACAAAAAGCGATTTAAGGCCGCGTGCTACTGCCGCCGTATCGGAGCGGTGTTTTAACAACAAGTAGACATCGAAATTACCACCGCCCAATTTTTGATCTCCTAAATAAGGTTTAGCCTCTTTTGTTGCTACGAAACCTGATACGGATGCCACAAAATTGTATTGAATGGACGAATTAGAGGGGCAATTCTCTGACACTCCTGTAATCTGATAGGTATGCGCGCTATCGGTCTTAATGGTAAGCATTTGTCCTACCGGATTTTCATCACCAAAATATTTTTTAGCAATATCCTTTGATATAACCACCGAAAATGGTTTTGACAAAACCTGTGAGGCCTGTCCGGAAAGCAGCTTAAAAGAAAAGAAATTGAAAAAGCCTGCATCAGCAAATAATAGTTTGTCTTCGGTAAATTTCCTTTCAGGCAGTTTAGGGTTACTTACAACCATTGCCGGCCCGAAATAATTCATCGTACGCATGTAATCCTCCACAACCGGGAGCGATTGTTTTAAGATAGGACCGGATACGTAGGTCATTGGATTCAGGTCACTCGACGGACCATCCGTTATAACATGCCCTTTTGGCTTAAATATTCTGTCGGCATTTTTGTGGAAACGGTCATAGCTATGTTCATGCGCTACATAGATCATGATCAGCATACAAACAGATAATCCGATGGCCAGACCTGATATGTTAATCAGACTGAAAAGCCTCTGGCGTACCAAATTGCGCCAGGCTATCTTGAAATAGTTTCTAAACATAAAGCTGCGGTTTAATTTCTTAGAAGACCATTTCAGTGTGGCTTCCTGAGACGAAATTACCGTTGCAAACCGCGGATGGCGTCCTAAATTATAAGATAGGAACTCTTTTCTCAGGCCAGTTTTATATTCCGCAGGAGTTTTGCCGATCATTTTTTTAAAAATGAGGTTAAAGGTACTTTTTGAGTTGAACCCGGAATCATATGCAATGCCTAACAGTGTTAACCCATCGTAAGCCGGAGCCTGCATTCTTCGTATCACCTCAGCTACACGATATTCATTAATAAAGTCATTGAAGCTTTTTTTTAGCGCCGTGTTGATGATCCGGGATAATTCATGAGTAGTCAGGCCAAGCTTTTCGGCAAGCGAACTTAAACTTAATTCCGGGTCCTGATAGTAGCGGTTTTCTTTAACAACTTTCTTCAGCCAAATGCTTTTTTGTTTTAGTTCTGCTGGTGGTAATGGTTTTAAAATAGGTGGTGTATTTCCTGGCACTCCGACTTCTGGCCTTAAGAAAGCTCTCGCCCCCATCCAAATGATCATTGGTGCTAAAAGCAGGTACAAGGGATAGTAAGCCTGTGGACTTAACTCGTTATGGTAATAAAAATAGTCTACCACTGTGAAGGGTATCCACAATAGCCATAACAAGCCGAAACCTATGAGTAAGTTATGCAGCCACTGCCATTCGTAACGATACCGGTCACCTCTGTTAAATTTCAAGTTCCGATAAAAGCGTTCTATCAGCCTATGAGATGCGTACAGGTAGGTACCGACCGAAATGAACGTCAGCAATTGCAATATAGGGTTCAGGTGATGAAAGGTCAGCGTATCATAAGTAGTTGCGCCGGTTTTTATACTATCCCTGACTTCCAATACCAGCGCACCCAATTCCAGCAGCAACGGGCTAAAATGCAGCAGATCCTTAGACCGGAATTTATATACAGGCCGGGTTATTTTAAGGACATAAAAGAAAATCAGCGGGCCAAATGCTAGTGAAAATTGCAGCGGCAGCCAGCTCCAATGAGAAAAATAGGCTTCAAGGCCGATGTCCCTTCCCAGTACCCAAAGCAGCCGCAGCACCATCGTGGCCAGAGCCAAACTCAAAAAGCGGTTTGCAGCCCGATTGATCCTTTTGGTGAACGCCAACTGTAGAGCAAAAGAGAGCCCAATAAATATCACTCCCAGGAAGGCCAGGTCATAGGCATTGATATGGAAAGTATATGTATTCAAGTATTTCTTTATTTCAATCCCCGTTCCAAACTATTAACTTACTAATATAAAGTAAATTGCATTTTATTTGTGCTGATTAATGTAACGATAGCGGACATAGGAGCGTCCGGTTTTGGATTGCGCGTTAATGAATTTGACCAGTCCTGAAATAACAGTACCGATTTGGTACCGCGGTACCACCCAATTGGCACTGCATAAAAAAGCTTATATTCGGATGTACAAACAGCGTGTTTACTATTGAACCTGCTATAATTAGAACTGAGGAAAAGTATTTTTATGTCAGAGCAATGGAATAACTTTTTTGTGATGGTGGGCGGCGGCTCGGCGGCGCTTCTGGGTCTGATTTTCGTCGCGATGTCGATCAATCATGTGATCATTATCCAAAACACAACACATAAAAACCGGGCAATTAACATGCTGACGGGCTTCACTGCAATTTTCATGGCAAGCAGTCTTGCTCTTATTGGGAATCAACATCCCGAAGTGCTCGGCTTTGAGTGGCTTGTTCTCTGGCTCATCGCAACAATCATTTTCATTAGAGGCTATGTTATAGCTATCAGATCGGGTATGAGTTCTATCGGATTGAAGGTGCCGCGTCTTGCAGGCGGTACAATTTGCTATCTCGCTGAAGTTATAAGCGCAATTTTCCTTATTCTCGGATATAGCATAGGGCTTTACATTGCAGCTGTCGCAATCATTGTTTTATTCGGGTTTCTCATTTCGGGAGCATGGCTACTTATGATCGGCATCTACGAAGACCGGGTTAAGTGAGGAACAATGCCTGGTCTTTGACTACATTCAATAAAATATATAAACACGAAATGTCATCAAATAAAAAAGCCCCGCATGTCTGCGGGGCTTTGCTCCTGAGGCTGGGCTCGAACCAACGACCCTCTGATTAACAGGAAGATTTTGACCAGATGGCATTAGGAATTATCTTCATTTAAAATAAATATAAATTCTATAGATTTAGTAGATTATTAAAATATTTATATATTTGCCCTGTAAAACAAACGCGATGAAAGCATTTTTACATTCTTATAAAATAACACGGATGCATGTCACGGTCTTAACGACATGCCGAATGTGTTGTTGTTGCTGCTGACCGGTTCAATCAGCATTACTTCTCTTTGATTACTGTTCACAGTAAAGTAGCTGATGGAAACGCTACCTCATGATCACCATTTTTTGTTCAACCAAATTAACACACCAGGTATGAAATAAATATTTACGCCCGATGCAAAAAAATAACCGGCAAGGTAGCCTCGCCGGTCAATTCATGCAGATCAGCCGTAACGCCAATCACTAACTGATCTCACTAAGTTTTACGAACGAATAATCATTAACATAAAACATTTTAAATATATGGAATTATATATCCATGCCAAACGACGACCTTTGTTTTTAAGGTTTGTTCTCACAATTCCCCTCTTTTTATTAGCTCTTGCGGCTTCGGCACAAACAGAAGCTCCCATCATTAATTCAAGATTATCCGGCCGTGTTTTAGACTCGGCAACCAGGCAACCCATTCCGGGAGCGGTGTTGCGTATAAAAAATATAACCCACCAGATTGCTACTGACGACAAGGGAAACTTCATCTTTGTTACCGGTCAAAAGCTCCCATACACACTGGTGGTTAGCTATATAGGTTATGTCACCAAAGAGGTTTTTGCCACCGGCAGCCCGGTTGAGGTACTGCTGAAGGAAGATGTCAAAAAACTGAATGATGTTGTTATAGTAGGCTATGGTACCCAAAACAAAAGGGACGTAACTGGTGCTATATCTACAGTGCCTAAAGAAAACCTTAACCAGGTATCTTCTTCCGTAGATAACCTGTTGAGGGGCTCTGCTCCGGGCGTACAGGTAACACAAAGCTCTGGGCAGCCGGGTGCTTCGGCCAGTATCCGTATCCGTGGCGGCAACTCAATTACCGGTGGCAATGAGCCCCTGTATGTAATTGATGGCTTCCCGGTATACAATGATAACGCGAGTGTATCAACCGGTGCCGGCTCTGGTGCTAACGTTAATGCGTTATCTACCATTAATCCATCGGATATCGAATCGATAGAGATATTAAAGGATGCTTCATCTACCGCTATCTATGGTTCGAGGGGTGCAAATGGGGTGATCATTATTACCACTAAAAAAGGCAAAAGGGGCTCTAACAATGTATCCTACCAGGCATATTATGGCGAACAGAAAATAACCAGAGAATTGCCCCTGCTGAATGGCAGCCAATGGGCAGGCCTGCATAATGATATTCTTACTTCAACAGGTCAGCAACCATCATTCACATCAGACCAGATTGCTGCCCTGGGGCAGGGATACAACTGGCAGCAAACAGCCTTCAGGCAGGCCGCTGTACAGAACCATGAGCTTACTTTTTCAGGTGGCGACGAAAAATCAAGATATGCCATAGCCGGTAATTACTTTGACCAGGATGGCATTGTATTGAATACTAACTTTAAAAGATATTCTGTACGGGTGAACTACGACAGGGATGTTTCCACCAAATTCAAAATTGGTATCAATACCACAAGCAGCTATTCGACCACTGAGGGAGCCGCAGCAAATACAGGTAATAACAACTTAAGCAGCCCTAATGTAATTACAAATATCATAACCACATCCCCGGCTGTACCCATAAGGGATCAAAACGGAAATTATAATTTAAACAACCCTTATGCAGCAACGCCTGATAACCCGATACTGGATTTGCTCGAGGTTACCAATCAAACCAATATCACCCGCTCATTGGGTAACTTTTTTGGCGAATATACCCTGATACCAGGATTAAAAGCTAAAGTAAGCCTCGGGGCCGACCTTATCAGCACTAAACAAAATTATTATGCACCTTCAAATACAGCAAATGGCTATGCCACTTTGGGTTATGCAACCGTTGGCGCCGCAACTGTAAATACCTGGTTAAATGAAAACACACTTACATATGATAAAACGATAGCTAAAAATCATTACCTGAACGTACTGGTTGGGTATACCACCCAATACTCAAAAGGTGAGGCCGAAACCGCAGGCTCAAAGGATTTTGTTTCGGATGCTACTACTTATAATAGTTTGCAAAGTGGTGCCCAAACGCTGACACCGACATCCAGCGCGTATAGCTGGGCGCTGAATTCATACCTGGCGAGGATAAATTACTCTTATGAGCACAAATACAATGTGACGCTTTCGGGCAGGGCGGATGGTTCCTCGCGATTTGGGGCTGGTAATAAATGGGGATATTTCCCTTCGGCAGGTGTTTCATGGAATGCCAGCGAGGAGGATTTTATCAAACGGGTAAGTGCCATCAGTAATTTAAAGGTGAGATTTAGTGCAGGTGAAACCGGTAACCAGGAAATAGGCGAATACCAATCGCTGGCCACGCTTAGCCCCATAAATTATGATTTTAACAGTGCATTGGTAACCGGCTTTGCCGCTAACCGCCTTTCAAACCCAAATTTAAAATGGGAAAAAACGGCACAGTTCGACGGCGGGTTTGACCTCGGCCTGTTAAACAGCCGCATCAACCTGGTTGTTGATGCCTATTATAAAAAAACGAATGATCTCTTGTTAAGTATCCCGATCCCGTTATCAACAGGATATTCTTCATCGCTGCAAAATATCGGCAGTGTGCAGAATAAGGGGCTTGAGATCGGCATCAATACAGATAATATCACCGGCGACGGGTTCACCTGGAAATCATCCATCGTTTATTCCCTTAACCGCAACAAGGTTTTAAGTTTGGGTGATAGCGAGACGTCCTTGTGCTGTGTTGTTTTGCTCAAAGCTGCTCACCTCCGGGTCATAGCCTTTGTATTTGGTCCAGGTAGCCAGATTTTGTGCGGATACATATATGCGTATCTGTTTAATCCTGATCTTATTCAACAGGTCATTACTGAAATTATAGCCCAGTACCAGGTTCTTTAACCGCAAATAAGAGCCATCCTGCACATACCTGTCAGACATTTGGGCCACCGGCGAATTTGATGCGCGTGGTATGCTGTTGCTTGGGTTAGTGGGTGTCCATCTGTCGGCAATATCGGCCCAGGCGTTGGTTGTAAGGTTGGTTATTTCGAGTTGCTGTTGTAAGGCGTTGTATATTTTATTGCCATAAGATCCCTGCAGAAATACCAGCAGATCAAAATGCTTATAAGCAAATGTGTTGGTAAAACTTCCGATGAATTTTGGCTGGGGATTTCCTAATGCAACTTTATCGGCAGGGGTTATCTTTCCATCGCCGTTAACGT
>Ga0206890_1186_pt1 | contig 18951 bp, 25 predicted proteins | sample Alteio_BWOrgHeat_58_FD_152960 | JGI IMG/M metagenome (GOLD analysis project Ga0206890, IMG submission 152960) | Enriched cells from forest soil in Barre Woods Harvard Forest LTER site, Petersham, Massachusetts, United States - Alteio_BWOrgHeat_Nextera6 ... | reverse complement strand
CGGTAGAAAAAATGCTGGAAGGCGAACGCGAAAAACTTTTGCAGATGGAAACTATGCTGCGCTCGCGCGTTGTCGGCCAGGAAGAAGCCCTTGTAGCGGTTGCCAATGCCGTGCGCCGTTCACGCGCAGGATTGGGTGATGCCGCGCGCCCCATCGGTTCGTTTTTATTCTTAGGACCCACAGGCGTCGGCAAAACCGAACTCACCAAAGCGCTTGCTGAATTTCTGTTTGACGATGAGACGGCAATGCTGCGCGTGGATATGTCCGAGTTCATGGAGAAACATTCGGTGGCGCGCCTTATCGGCGCTCCTCCAGGCTATGTCGGCTATGAAGAAGGCGGCGTGATTACCGAAGCGGTGCGGCGCCGACCCTACCAGGTGATATTATTCGACGAGGTTGAGAAAGCCCATTCCGATGTATTCAATGTGCTGCTCCAGGTGCTTGATGAGGGACGGCTGACCGACGGGCAGGGCAGAACGGTGGACTTCCGCAATACGCTGATTGTGCTTACCTCCAATCTCGGTTCGGAATTTTTAGCCGGGCAGAAAGACGGCGAAGAAATCAGCGGCCATACGCGCGACCAGGTGATGCATGCCGTGCGCCAGGCCTTCCGCCCGGAATTCCTCAACCGTCTGGATGAGATATTATTGTTCAATCGCCTCGGCAAAGAACATATGCATAAGATTGTCGACATACAGATAGCCCGCCTTGCCAAACGTCTGGCCGAACGCAATGTGCAATTGATGCTAGAAAATAGCGGCCGCGACTGGCTGGCCGATATCGGCTATGACGCGGTCTACGGTGCTCGTCCTTTAAAGCGCGTGATTCAGCGCAGCCTCGAAAACCCGCTTGCCGGCATGCTCCTCGAAGGCAAAATCCCCGACGGTACCGAGGTCAAAGTCAGCGCCACAAAAGACGGGCTGGTAATTGCGCCTAAGAAAGGCAAAAAGGCCGCGGCTTAAATATAAAAGGCGACTAAGTTATAATAGTGTGTTTTAACGCTGCCGTTCTTGGGCATTGCGTCGTGCTGTGCGAAGTATATCTGATTGCCATCCTGCTAATTCATGGGATGTTCTATTTGGAAAATGGGAACTCATAAATGCATCCCATATATTGGCATTATATCGCAAGCCCAGGCCTGTAGTTATAGCTACAAAATCATCATGAATGTATTTTTCAGCAAAAATACTGTCATACTTTTCTTTTACAGAGCACGCGTTTGCAATAGCCGGGTTTTTGTCGGCAATAAGGGCATTTTTAATTGCAGGGTTTTTGATGGATTCGGCATGTAGACCTTCTTCAACTCCTACTTCTATGGCAGTTTGAAAGGGATCTAAATTTCGCTCAGGGGTATGCCCCGCATTTACACCTTTTACAATTTTGTAGGATTTTGTATATAGCCTGCGGTTACGATAATCTTGTTAGAATCAATGCGGGTAAGGCAAGCTGAGTGCTCATACACTGTTTTTGTTTTATAATAAGCTGTGCCAATCTCAATATCCGCAGGATTTCTGCCACCCGCTCCTTTTACTTCGGAGACTATTTGCGTCCCGAGCAAAAATAATCGTGCCCAGCCACGAAATAATTCTGGGTCCATATTGCAATTAGTTTCGAATTTTGGAGTGCCGTCTTTTTCAAAACTGAAATAATCGATGTATGTTTTATAGGAGGGGTGAATGGCGTATTTTTCCATCCACATATCGGGTGTGAGGCTTACCGCATCATGGTATAATTCTTCTGGCGGCGGCAGTGTTCTCATATCTATCCCAATTATGACATATTTAATCTAACGCCAAAGTGTTAAAAACTTGTTAATGGGTAGGAAAAAACCGAAGAACAGCAATTACGCTATCTAGGGAAATAGGCTTAGAATATAAAATTATTAATAATTAACAGTAAATTAAAATTATTACTTAAATATTAAGAATATGATGTCTGAAATGGTGGCAACTAATAATCCATATATTGCTGCAAAAACAAGGTTTTTATATCATTTTTGTCTTACATTTGATATAATAGCGATCAATTAATCAGTGAAAGGATTTTTTCATGAATCGAATCTTTTTTGCAGTTTACGCAACCGTTGCCTTGCTGACTTCACAAGCAGCAAACGCTTTCACTTCAGACGATTCGACGAGTATATTGAAATTGGTAAATAATCCGGTTCTAATCCAGGCGCTGTATCTGCATCCTGCAAATCTCTTAAGCGGGGTCGGGGATGTTGCTGCCAATGGCGCTGTCGCAGGCAATGCCGCCAGCGGCGCTGTTGTTGATATTGAAGGACAGCGTTGGGGAGCGGATCTGGTTGCCGCCGCGCTGATTACGCATCAAGACCCATCCTTAGGGATAGCCACAATCAATTTTGGTGCTGCGCAGATGCAGAGTAACGGCTCATTTGGTTCTGCAAATCACTTTCTGGCGGAGAATTTCTTTCTCGAGTCCTGGGCGCGCACTTTACTGATGCTGAAAGAAACGGGCAATCCTGCTTATACGCCCATGATAAATAGTCAGATAGGCAATCTTGCGAAGGCTATGCATTATTATATTTCTTCGGGCGACTTCCTCACAGAAGATGGTAAATGCCAGACGGATTTTACCCACCGTTGTTTTCTCAATGCAGCGGCATTGGGCGAGGTTGCATCTTTAGCAAGCGATCCGCAATTGGCGGCTATGGCGTTACAGTCAGCGCAATCGGGACTGAATCGTCAATTGCAGGATGGCACATTCCCGGAAAAAGGCGGGTTTGATATAAATTATAACGCAGCCAGCATCATGTTTGCTTCACGTTATTTAATGGTGTGCAAGGATGCAAATATGAAGGCCCTGTTATTAAAAGCGATTCACCGTGCCGGGGAGCGCGAGTCTCAAGAAGTCTCCGAAGATGGCGAATTGTCTATGATCGGCAGTACGCGTACTGGGATAGATGAAAAACATGATGGTTCCGGCGACACCAAAGGTTTCGATACTAAAGGGATTGTCCACGCGCTCGTATATAGCGGACAGGTTGACGTATTGGCTGGTTCCAGAAACAACGGTGAAAGAGATTTGATGGAAGCGGGCTCGATAGTGGCAAAAAATCGCGGGTGGTAGATAATAAAGTCACCCTTAATTTCCTAAAGACGCCAACTCGGTTTTGCGCGGTGCATCAGTAAGCGCGGTTTCGATATGTTTCACTTCGCGTTTGAAGGAAGCAAGTTCGCGGCCTGATAAGGTTTGTCCGGTGCGGAATTTGACGCCGGAGGGGTTCACCTGATTGCCGTTAACCAGGATTTCATAGTGCAGGTGCGGTCCGGTGGAACGTCCCGTAGAGCCGACATAGGCGATAACCTGGCCTTGCTTCACATGCACGCCGGGGTGGATGCCGCGGGCGAAGCGCTGGGTGTGGGCGTAGGCAGTGGCATAGGTTTTATTGTGCTGCACTTTAACATAATTGCCGAAAGTGCCTTTAGGGCCGGCTTCAGCAATCACGCCGTCGCCTGCAGCATAAATCGGAGTGCCTGCAAGCGCACCGAAATCAATGCCTTTATGCATTTTGGAATAGCCCAGCAGCGGGTGCATGCGCATGCCAAAGCTTGATGTGATATGCGCGCCGTTGATGGGAGTGCGCAGCAGGGCCTTCTTCACCGATTCACCCTTGGCGTTATAATAGCCTGAAAACCCGTCCGGCGAGACATGGCGGAAAATGGTAATGTCGCGATCGCCCAGTGTAAGCGAGGCATAGAGCACATTGCCGTAACCGGCGGTGACGTTCTTATCGGTGTGCATGCGCTCGTAAACAACGTCGATCTCATCGCCATCTTTAATGTCGCGCTGGAAGTCGACATCATAGCTCAGCGCATTGATGACTTCGCCGAGCAATTGCGCGGGTATGCCTGAATCTATGCCGGTTTGGTACAGGCTGCTGTGGATGGTGCCGCCTGCGCGCGACACGCCTTTGGTGATAGGTGCCTTGATTTCTTTGGCCGAGAAGGAATCATCTGCAGTGCGGGCAAGTGCAATGGTTTTAAGCGGCGATACGGCAATCGATAAACCAGTGATGCTGGCTTTTTCGCTATCATCCTTGCTTTTATCGAGATTCAGCTCCATCGCCTGGCCGACGCCGAGTTTGCGGGGATTATAGACTTTCTTCATAATCTCCAGCGCATGGTACGCTTCGTCATGGCCCACGCCTTTATCCATGAGCATGGACATGAGCGTATCGCCGGATTTTACCGAAAGGCTGAGCTTGGCAGGGAGCACTACTTTCGCGGGTTTGGCAGGTTCTGCTGCAGCAACAGGCGCTGGGGCAGGCTCTGCAGCTGGCGTTGGTACGGGAAGCGCAGGCAAGGGCTTGAAAGCCGATTCCAGCAATGCAAATGCCCGTGTTGTGCGGGAATCCTTGCTGTATTCCGCATCATTATGAATTACGGAGACTACATAATAGGTGAGGCCTGCGCCAAACACGGAGCCAAGCACAAACCATGCAAAACGCAGGCGGCTGGCTTTTTTCGTGGGCAAGGGGCGTCCTGCAAGGGCAGGAGAAGTAACGGTTATTTGCTTTTCACGCTGCAGAAACATCATGCAGTAAAAATCCTTAGGTCGTAAGTTTAGCCACTATAAATGACTGTACCCGGCTGAATTTGCAACAAAAAAATACTTTTTTCTGCAAAAAAGCCAGATTTTATGCCCGTTCTGTGACAGAATTCGTAAGAACTGAGTGATTCCAGGGTTACCGCGAATGGCCTTTATGCGCTACTACAGCGGCGCCTATGGTAAGGCCTACGGCAGTGAGGGCAAGAAGGGCGGTGGTGGCATTAAGGAAAGAGGTTTTCTTTTCCGTATTTGGCGTCGGCGCTTTCTTTTCGATTTCTTTTTTACTTATACTGCCGGTAATGACGGCTCCCACAGCTGTCGCCGCTGCCGCTGCCGCCAACCAACCCGCATTGTTATTGTCGGAAGAAGAGGAGGGCGAAGAATAGCTTGAGCTCTTGCTGGTGGGGGTAGGTGCGAGAGGAGTAGGCGTGGAAGTGGTGGCTGGTGGAGAGATAGCAGATGGAGGTGTAGCGGTCTTTCCCTGCGGCGATTTGGGTGCGGATATGACAGGGGGCTCAGAAGTAGATTGCGCAGGCGGTGTCTGGGGGGAAGATACTACTGGTGGAGTTACCTTCGGTGATGTCTGTGGAGGTGTAGTGGGAGTGGCTGTTGTCAGGCCTCTTTGCTTGGCCACTTCAGCAAAAGAAGTATTAGTGCAATGATCTGGGGCAATAGTAATACCCAGCTCCTTCTTGTTATTGATGGCGTTAATCATGCGTTTAGGCATTCCCAGAGCAAAGGTGGGCTTATCTCCAAGTGCCAAGTGCTTAAGCTCTTCCATGGCAAGCATATGCGCGGGGGTTAAATTCTTCCCTATAGTGTCCTGTATTCTGACCTCTCTTGGCAATACTCTCGTAGCGTCTATATCAATGGTATTCAGCGTTGCCCAATCCATTAGGCCAAAAGATTGGGCTACATCGTTCATTTCATCGGCACTCATACAGACTGCGGCCATTTCGAGATGGGGACGATCCGTGAATTTTGCATTGCGAAACCGAACAAAAGCATAGCGTGGGGGTGTTTCGTCTGGCATGGGGAATCCCATAAAAGCAGTTTTCCCCTTGTAGAGATACTGAAACTCATGTGAAAGTGCTGTATGTATTTCTCTAAGCTTTAATGAAAGCTTGTAGTGTCTTTCGGCCTCCGGCCTTTCAGCTTCCGGTAATTCTTCTATTGGGCAAAAGCCCATTATTGGCCTGTTTTTAGTAGCAGGGTCATAATAATCAGTTTTCTCTGCTTCATGCTGTGTGCGTACATAAAGATAGGCTTGCTTACCCGTTCCGTTTTTACCTGGCTTAAAGGAGGAAGTTCTGTCCATGGGGTCTGCGGGCAGAAGATCTTCCTCCGGCACCTCAGGCACCGTTTGCGAAGGCTTTCCTTTTCCTCCAAACAAGTCGCCAATCTTCCAGCCCATTCAATACTCCAGCGATTCTTAAGAAGGCATGTAGTGGTATTCTAACCCAATCCTATCAATAAAGTATGAAGGTTTAGTGACAAATGGGTTAATAACAGGTGACAATTGTTCCGTGTAATGAATCATAAAGAATCCGTTAAATTCTCCTTGACTGGAGAGGGGTGCATGACTATGTTACGCGCCTCTTGGCGGAATTTCCCATGTGGTCCTGGTAAAAAAATACCATAATCTCAATAGGATAAGAAGCCAGAAATGCTATCCCGGCGGGTCAAAAATGTCTCGTTCCGGTGATGTGTGAAATAGTGAACGACGAAACATAAGGATGATCGCATGCCGACGATTAACCAATTAGTGCGCAAGCCGCGCGTTAAACCGACCCGCCGCAATAAAGTACCGGCGATGGAAGCTTGCCCGCAAAAGCGTGGTGTTTGCACCCGCGTGTACACGACAACGCCAAAAAAGCCTAACTCCGCGCTGCGTAAAGTAGCCCGCGTGCGCCTTACCAATGGTTTCGAAGTTACCAGCTATATTCCCGGCGAAGGCCATAACCTGCAAGAACACTCTGTCGTGATGATTCGCGGCGGCCGTGTGAAGGATTTGCCAGGTGTGCGCTATCATATCATTCGCGGTACTCTCGATACTCAAGGTGTTAAAAACCGTAAACAGTCCCGTTCGTTGTATGGGGCAAAGAGACCAAAATAAACAAGGTGTTAGGTTCTTGGGGCTAGGTGCTAGTAAGCGCCCAGAGCCTGGAACCTGGAACCTAGAACCTAAGGAGCTAAGAAATGTCACGTCGTCGCGCTGCCATTAAACGCGTTGTTCTCCCGGATGCTAAATACGGCAATGTCGTATTTACCAAATTCATCAATTCATTGATGTATAACGGCAAGAAATCTGCCGCTGAAACCATCGTGTATGGCGCTCTTGATTCCATCAACAAGCGCACCAGCCAGGATCCGCTGCCGATTTTTACTTCAGCGCTTGATAACGTGATGCCTTCTGTTGAAGTGCGCTCACGCCGCGTTGGTGGTGCAACCTACCAGGTGCCGACTGAAGTGCGCCAGGAACGCCGCCAGGCATTGGCCATTCGCTGGTTGATCTCTGCAGCGCGCGCCCGCAAAGACAAAACCATGAAAGACCGTCTCGCGAACGAACTGATGGATGCTGCCAATAACCGCGGCGGCGCTATCAAAAAACGCGAAGACACGCACCGCATGGCGGAAGCGAACAAAGCCTTCTCGCATTATCGCTGGTAAAATTTAATAAGTTGTTGATTTCAGGAAATTAGAAACCATGGCACGTAAGACCCCGCTTAAAGATTATCGTAACATCGGCATTTGCGCGCATATCGATGCAGGCAAAACGACGACTACCGAACGTATTCTTTATTATACCGGCAAATCGCACAAAATCGGCGAAGTGCATGAAGGTGCTGCGACCATGGATTGGATGGAGCAGGAGCAGGAGCGTGGTATCACGATTACTTCGGCTGCTACCACCTGCTATTGGAACAATCACCGTATCAATATCATTGATACTCCCGGCCACGTGGATTTCACCATTGAAGTAGAGCGCTCCATGCGCGTGCTTGACGGCGCCGTTGCTGTATTTGACTCAGTGGCAGGCGTTGAGCCGCAATCGGAAACCGTATGGCGCCAGGCTGATAAATACCATGTGCCGCGCATCTGTTTCGTGAACAAAATGGATCGCACCGGCGCTAACTTTGAACGCACCGTGCAGATGATGATTGATCGCTTAGGCACTGTGCCGCTCGTATTGCAGCTGCCTATCGGTTCCGAAGATAAATATGTCGGTCTCGTTGATCTCGTGAAAATGAAAGCCCTGGTGTGGCATGATGAGGCGCTGGGTGCGAATTTTGATGAAGTCGAAATTCCTGCTGACATGATGGACGCCGCTAAAAAAGCGCGCGAGAAAATGCTTGAGACTGCCGTTGAAATGGATGATGCGGTGATGGAAGCTTACCTCGCTGGAACAGAACCCACTATTGAACAGCTCAAGGCCTGCATCCGCAAAGGTACGGTGAAATTCAAATTCGTTCCCGTGCTTAACGGCGCTGCATTTAAGAACAAGGGTGTTCAGCCCATGCTCGACGCTGTTATCGATTTCCTGCCCAGCCCGCTTGACGTTGCCTCTATTAAAGGCATCGATGTAAAGACGGAATTGGAAGTAGAGCGCAAAACCGACGATAATGAAAAATTCTCGGCATTGGCTTTCAAGATTATGACCGATCCTTTCGTGGGTTCGCTTACGTTCGCACGCATCTATTCGGGCAAGCTTGAGTCGGGTTCCTATGTCATGAACACCATCAAAGATAAGCGCGAACGCGTCGGCCGCATGTTGCTGATGCATGCAAATTCGCGCGAAGACATTAAAGAAGCTTATGCGGGCGATATCATTGCGCTTGCTGGTCTTAAAGATACCACTACCGGCGATACGCTCTCCGACCCAGATTTTGCAGTTATCTTAGAGCGTATGGAATTCCCCGAGCCTGTGATTGAATTGGCGGTGGAGCCCAAAACCAAAGCCGATCAGGAAAAAATGGGCATGGCGTTGTCACGCCTGGCTTCGGAAGATCCTTCGCTGCGCGTTTCTTCGGATGAAGAAACCGGCCAGACCATTCTTAAAGGAATGGGTGAATTGCATCTTGAAATCATCGTTGATCGCATGAAGCGCGAATTCAAAGTGGAAGCTAATGTTGGTGCGCCGCAGGTGGCTTACCGCGAAACCATCACTAAAAAAGCGGTTATCGATTACACCCATAAAAAGCAGTCCGGTGGTTCCGGTCAGTTTGCGCGCATTACGCTTGAGCTCGAACCCTTACCCGCTGGCAGCGGTTTTGTATTTGAAAGCAAAGTGGTCGGTGGTTCGGTGCCCAAAGAATTTATTCCAGGTGTTGAAAAAGGCTTAAAGGCCTGTCTCGATAATGGCGTAGTTGCTGGTTATCCGACGATTGATTTCAAGGCAACGCTTACCGATGGCGCTTACCATGATGTGGATTCCAGTGTGCTTGCGTTCGAAATCGCAGCGCGCGCCGCTTTCCGCGAAGGCATGCCCAAAGGCGATCCTAAATTGCTTGAACCCATCATGAAGGTCGAAGTGGTGACGCCGGAAGATTATACCGGTTCGGTTATCGGTGATCTGACAGGCCGCCGCGGCCAGATTCAGGGGCAGGATATGCGCGGTAATGCCATTGTAGTTGATGCAATGGTGCCGCTTGCTAAAATGTTCGGTTACGTCAATACGCTGCGTTCCATGACGCAGGGCCGTGCACAATATTCCATGCAGTTTGATCATTATGAACAGGTGCCAAGCAACATGGTGGATGAGATTAAGAAAAAAGTCGCTTAAGTAATTTTTGAATAACATTTTGGATAAACCTAAATAACTAAGAGGAGCCTCACATGACGAAAGAAAAATTTGATCGCACTAAGCCCCATTGCAATATTGGTACGATTGGTCACGTTGATCATGGTAAAACTTCATTGACTGCTGCAATCACCAAAGTGATGGCGTCAAATAATGCAAAAAACAAATTCACTGCGTATGACCAGATCGATGCCGCTCCTGAAGAAAAAGCGCGTGGTATCACTATCAATACCGCACATGTGGAATATGAAACCGAAAATCGCCACTATGCGCACGTAGATTGCCCCGGACATGCTGACTATGTGAAAAACATGATCACCGGTGCTGCGCAGATGGACGGCGCTATTCTCGTAGTATCTGCTGCGGACGGCCCCATGCCGCAAACCCGCGAGCACATTCTGCTTGCCCGTCAGGTTGGCGTTCCTGCAATCGTTGTGTTCCTCAATAAGTGCGACATGGTGGACGACAAAGAATTGCTCGAACTCGTAGAAATGGAAGTGCGTGAGCTGCTTACCAAATACAAATTCCCCGGCGACACTATTCCCATCATTCATGGTTCAGCCCTCTGCGCGCTCGAAGACAAAAATCCTGAGCTCGGCAAAGATGCTATCATGAAGCTGATGGCTGCTGTGGATGCATCCATTCCGCAACCTGAGCGTCCTATTGACAAACCGTTCCTGATGCCCGTTGAAGACGTGTTCTCCATCGAAGGCCGCGGTACTGTGGTAACCGGCCGTGTGGAACGCGGTATTGTTAAAGTGGGTGAAGAAGTCGAAATCGTTGGCCTGAAGCCAACGGTGAAAACAACTTGCACCGGCGTAGAAATGTTCCGCAAATTGCTTGATGAAGGCCGTGCAGGTGACAATATCGGCGCATTGCTCCGCGGTACGAAGCGTGAAGACGTGGAACGTGGTCAGGTGCTTGCAAAGCCCGGTTCCATCACTCCGCACACCAAGTTCAAAGCAGAAGCTTATGTGCTTACTAAAGAAGAAGGTGGCCGTCATACCCCGTTCTTCACCAACTATCGCCCGCAGTTCTATTTCCGCACCACCGACGTAACGGGTGTAGTGGAATTGCCTGCAGGTGTTGAAATGGTGATGCCAGGCGACAACGTTGCCATGGATATCACGCTTATTTCGCCCATCGCCATGGATGAGGGTCTTCGTTTCGCTATCCGCGAAGGTGGCCGTACCGTAGGTGCAGGCGTAGTTGCGAAGATTGTAGAGTAAAAAAGGCGCTAGGAGCTAGGTTCTAGGTGCTAAGCCTAGTCCCTGGTCCCTGGTCCCTAGAACCTAGAGGAAAGATATGAACAGTCAGAAAATACGGATTCGGCTTAAAGCCTATGATCACATGATGCTTGATCATTCGACAAGCGAAATTGTGAACACGGCTAAGCGTACAGGCGCGCAGGTGCGTGGCCCGGTGCCGTTGCCGCGTCGCATTGAACGCTTTACGGTGAACCGTTCGCCGCACATCGACAAAAAGTCGCGTGAGCAGTTTGAAATCCGTACGCATAAACGTCTGATTGACATACTCGATCCCACTCCGCAAACTGTTGACGCGCTGATGAAGCTCGATCTGTCTGCCGGTGTGGATGTTGAAATTCAGCTTGGCGGGGAGAAGGCAGCATGAGAACCGGTGTCGTAGCACAAAAATTAGGCATGTCGCGCGTTTTCGACGAAGACGGCGTCCATATTCCTGTAACTATTCTCCAGCTTGAAAACGTTCGCGTGGTTGCGCATAAAACGAAAGCAAAAGATGGCTATACGGCCGTTCAGCTTTCTGCAGGAAAAGCCAAGGTGAAGAACGTCAGCAAGGCATTGCGCGGCCATTATGCCAAAGCAAAAGTGGAGCCTGCACGTAAATTGGTGGAGTTTCGCGTTGATGAAACCAACCTTCCGGAAATAGGCGCGGAAATTGTTGCCACCCATTATATACCCGGACAGTTTGTCGATGTTATCGGCACGACGCTTGGTAAGGGATTTGCCGGTGTTATGAAGCGTTGGAACTTTGCCGGTCTTGAAGCATCGCACGGTGTATCGGTTTCGCATCGTTCGCACGGTTCGACTGGTCAGCGTCAGGATCCAGGTAAAGTGTTCAAAGGCAAAAAGATGGCGGGTCACTTAGGCGTTGAGCGTGTGACTGTTTCCAACTTGCAGATTGTATCTGTAGATGCGGATCGCGGCTTCATCTATATCAAAGGCGCCGTTCCCGGTGCAGAAAACAGCTATGTATTGGTAAAAGATGCCGTAAAGCGCGGCGCGCCTGCCAATATTCCGCTGCCTGCCGGCATCAGAAAAGCGGCAAAATCTGCTGAAGCCGAAGCACCTGCGGAAGCGCCTGCCGGCGAAGCCAAAAGCGAATAACTAAAGAAAAGCATTAAGGGGTATGACCATGAAAGTCGCGGTAAAGACACTTGAAAATAAGGCAGCAGGAGACATTGAATTGTCTGACACTGTCTTTGGCGCCACGCTGCGTAAGGATATTCTCGCGCGTATGGTGCAGTATCAGTTGGCCAAGCGCCGTGCAGGTACGCATAAAACCAAAGGTGTAAGCGAAATCAGCGGCACCACCAAAAAGCCATGGAAACAAAAAGGTACTGGCCGTGCGCGTGCAGGTTCTTTGCGTTCGCCGCAGTTTCGTGGCGGTGCGACGATTTTTGGACCCGTGGTGCGCAGTCATGCCCTTTCCTTGCCCAAGAAAGTACGCAATCTTGCATTGCGCGTAGCGCTTTCGGCTAAACAGGCGGAAGGCAAACTCTTTATTCTGGATTCGCTCCAGGTAAAAGAAGCAAAGACCAAAGCCATGGTTGCTGCATTTGAAAAATTTGGGTTCATAAAGCCCCTTATCATCGGCGGCGAACAGCTCGATGAAGCTTTTGCCAAAGCCGCACGTAACATCAAAGGTGTTGATGTGCTGCCGCAGCAGGGCGCCAATGTATATGATATTCTCAACCACAAGGAACTTGTACTGACCAAAGATGCAGTCGCTTTCCTTGAAAAGCGCTTAGCGTAAGGAATCCCAGTCATGGTTAAAGCAAAAAAATCTGCTAAAAAAGAAGCTCCCGTATTTAAAGAAGCGTTTTACGATGTGATATCGCGTCCCGTTATCACGGAAAAAGCAACGGCGGCTTCCGAGCATAATAAAGTTATCTTCCGCGTGCGTCCTGATGTTACCAAGGCGCAGGTAAAAGAAGCGATTGAAGCCTTGTTTAAGGTTGAAGTCGTAAGCGTTAATACGCTCAACGTACAGGGCAAAACAAAGATATTCCGCGGCGCAATTGGAAAACGTAAAGATTTCAAAAAAGCCGTGGTAACGCTTGCTAAAGGTCAGTCGATCGATTTAGCGGGTGGAATAGCATAAATTCTGGTTGCATTTTTGGTGGGGATGGCTATAAGTCGCCCCCTCTTTGATACACGCCGCCGCAAAACATGGAGATGTAGTTATGGCGCTTAAAACGTTTAAACCGGTCACGAAATCATTGCGTGGTCTGGTACAGGTAGATAGATCAGGCCTCTGGAAAGGCGGCCCGGTTAAATCGCTCACCGAAGGTCAGAATAAGACCGGCGGACGCAACAATCTCGGTCGCCTGACCGCGTTTCGCGTAGGCGGCGGTCATAAACAGCGCTACCGCATGGTAGATTTCAAGCGCAATAAATATGATGTCAATGCGACCGTTGAACGCATTGAATATGATCCCAACCGTTCAGCGTTCATTGCGCTCATTAAATATGAGGACGGTGAAGTGTCCTACATTCTGGCGCCGCAACGTCTGGCTGTGGGTGATGTAATCTGCTCCGGCGAAAAAACCGATGTAAAGCCAGGCTTTGCAATGCAGCTGCGCAATATTCCTGTGGGTACCATTGTCCATAACGTCGAAATGAAACCTGGCAAAGGCGGCCAGATGGCCCGCGCTGCAGGTGGTTATGTACAGCTCGTGGGTAAAGATTCCGGTTACGTGCAATTGAAAATGCGTTCCGGCGAAGTGCGTCTGGTACGCGGTGAATGCATGGCAACGATTGGCGCCGTGTCTAATCCCGACCATCAGAACGAAATGATTGGTAAAGCAGGCCGCAGCCGTTGGATGGGTATCCGTCCCTGCGTACGCGGTGTGGCGATGAATCCCGTAGATCATCCGCACGGTGGTGGTGAAGGCCGCACTTCAGGTGGACGTCATCCGGTGACGCCTTGGGGTAAGGGTACCAAAGGTAACAAAACACGTAAAAACAAGCGCACGAGCAGACTTATTGTTCGCAGCCGCCGCAAGAAGGGATAAAGGAGTAAATCTATGGCTCGTTCAGTTTGGAAAGGCCCGTTTGTTGACGGATATCTGCTCGCTAAAGCCGAAAAGGCCCGTGCGAGCACACGCAATCAGATTGTACAGATCTGGTCACGCCGCTCGACAATACTGCCGCAGTTCGTTGGCATCACATTTGGTGTCTATAACGGCAAGAAATTCATTCCGGTGCTCGTCACGGAAGATATGGTGGGGCATAAATTCGGTGAATTTGCTCCCGGCCGCATCTTCAATGCGCATGGCGGCGGCGACAAAAAAGCAACGGCAGCGTAAGTGTAAGGAAGAATCCTATGGTTAAAGAAGCAACAAAGAAAAAAGAAGTGGCGAAGAAGGCTAAAGCCCCGATTGAAGCTCCGGTTCAGGCAAAAGCGATTGTTAATCGCATTCGCATCAGCCCGATTAAGCTCAATTATGTAGCAGGTCTCATTCGCGGCATGAAAGTAGGCCATGCGCTTACGCAGCTTGCTTTCAGTAATAAGCGTATCGCAAATGATGTACGCAAAGCCGTGCAGTCTGCCATTGCCAATGCTGAAAATAATCACAATCTCAATGTTGACGATTTGATCGTCTCTGAAGCATGGGTTGGTAAAGGTCTGGTGATGAAGCGTATGCATACACGCGCTCGTGGCCGTGGTGCTCGCATCTTGAAGCCATTCAGCAATCTTACAATTATTTTGCGCGAAAAAGGGGAATAACGCATGGGTCAAAAGATTAATCCAATTGGTCTGCGCTTAGGGGTCAATAAAACCTGGGATTCGCGCTGGTTTGCAACAGGAAACGATTTTCCTGAGAAGCTGCATGAAGATATTCAGATCCGCAAGTACCTGAAAAAGAATCTCGGCAGCGCTGGCATTAGCCGCATTATTATTGAACGTCCGACCAAAAAAGCGCGTATCACTATTCATACTGCGCGCCCTGGTGTCGTGATTGGTAAAAAAGGCGCCGATATCGAAAAAATCAAGAAGGACCTTAACAAATTCACACGCGATGAGGTGCATCTTAATATTGTAGAAATCCGCAAGCCTGAAATCGATTCTACCCTGATAGCTGAAAGCATTGCACAGCAGCTTGAGCGCCGTATCGCCTTCCGCCGTGCCATGAAGCGTGCGGTACAGTCTGCCCTGCGTTTAGGCGCGCTCGGCATTCGTATTAACTGCTCCGGTCGTCTGGGTGGTAATGAAATTGCGCGTATGGAATGGTACCGTGAAGGTCGCGTACCGCTTCATACCTTGCGTGCCGATGTTGACTATGGTATAGCCAGCGCCCTTACGACGTACGGGATTATCGGTATTAAAGTGTGGGTGTTCAAAGGCGAAATCATGGTCCACGACCCCATGGCACAAGACAAGAAAGATATTGAGCGTACAACCGGCAACGAACTGATATAAAGAAGACACGCATATGTTGATGCCCAAAAAGACTAAATTTCGTAAAGCCCATAAGGGCCGCATTCATGGTAATGCTAAAGGCGGTTTCACCCTCAATTTCGGTGAATACGGTCTGAAGGCAATGGAACCGGAGCGTATTACCGCACGCCAGATTGAAGCAGCGCGCCGCGCTATTTCACGTCACGTAAAGCGCGTAGGCCGTCTCTGGATTCGCATTTTCCCGGATGTTCCTGTTACTAAAAAACCTGCCGAAGTTCGCATGGGCAGTGGTAAGGGGTCTGTTGAATTCTGGGTTTGCCGCGTGAAGCCGGGCCGCATCATGTTTGAAATTGACGGCGTAACGGAAGCGGTAGCACGTGAAGCATTGGAACGTGCAGCTGCAAAGTTGCCCATTAAGACCAAGTTTATTGCCCGCATTGGGGAAGGACACTGAGCATGACAAATATTTCTGAATATCGTGGCAAATCCAACGATGAGTTGAAAGAATTGGCGCTTTCGTTAAAGAAAGAGCTTTTCAACCTCCGTTTTCAGGTTGCCAGCGGCGAGCATACCAACTCTGCGCGTTTTCGCGATGTGCGCCGTGATGTAGCACGTGTGAAGACATTGATTAATGAGCCTGCCGGACAAGTGGCTCCTGCTAAAAAAGCTGCCAAAGTTAAAGTGGCCAAAGAAGCAAAGCCCGCTGCTGAAAAAGCAGTGAAAGCTAAGAAAACAACAACGAAGAAAAAAGAGTCAGGAGAATAACGATGCCCAAACGGATCCTGCAAGGTGTAGTAACAAGCGATAAGGCTGATAAGACCGTAACAGTACGCGTCGAACGCCGTTACACGCATCCTATTTATAAGAAAACGGTTCGCAGTTCAAAAAAGTATGCTGCGCATGACGAACAGAATAAATGCAAAGTTGGCGATGTAGTGAAGATCGTAGAATCACGCCCCATTTCGAAGTCGAAAAAATGGGCAGTTGTTTACGAATAGAGTAATGTGTGCTTTGGGCTTAGTGCCTAGTTTACAAGGCATGATGCAGTAGGCACTAGGTATTTTGAGGAAAAAGTTATGATACAAATGCAAAGTAATCTTGATGTAGCCGACAACTCTGGCGCGAAGCGCGTCGAGTGCATCAAGGTATTGGGCGGGTCCAAGCGCAAAACGGCATCAGTAGGTGACGTAATCGTTGTATCCATTAAAGATGCAATTCCCCGCGGCAAAGTAAAAAAAGGCCAGGTGCACCGCGCAGTTATCGTTCGCACTGCTTTTGCAGTGCGCCGTCCTGATGGCAGCGCCATCCGTTTTGACCGTAACGCCGCCGTGCTGGTAACCAAAGATAATGAGCCTATCGGCACACGTATCTTCGGCCCGGTCGTTCGCGAATTGCGTGCGAAGCGTTTTATGAAAATTGTGTCTTTGGCACCAGAGGTATTGTAAAAATAAGGCTGATTTCGTTAGGGTTGGTGTGGCGGATGACGAAATCAGACTAAATTAAATTCTAAGGACTACAGATTATGACACAGAAGAAATTAAAAATTAAAAAAGGCGACGAAGTCATCGTGATTGCCGGTAAAGACAAGGGCAAAAAAGGTTCGGTGCTTTCGGTGCTGCGTGAAAAAGATCGTGTCGTTGTTTCCGGCGTCAACATGATTAAGCGTCATCAGCGCCCGGATAAAGCAAGCGCTGGCGGCATCATCAGCAAAGAAGCATCGCTTCATATTTCCAACGTAGCGTTGGCTGATCCTAAAGAAGGCAAGCCTACCCGCGTTGGCTATAAAGAACTTGCAGACGGCAAAAAAGTACGCGTTGCCCGTCGTTCTGGCGAAGTGATTGCTTAAAAATATTTAGCTTCTGAATGCAGCCTCTGATTCATTTCTTTCGTATAGATCGACAACAGTAATTTTGTCATCTATTAACTGAAGAGCAGATTTAATAGTTTTTTGTTCTGTCTCTGTTAGTGAAGCAAGAGGGGCTGTATCTGCTGCATGTGCCGGGAATAGGCCCTCGTTACTCAGCAATTTAAAGGCTTTATCAGAAAGTATTCTAACATCTGGGTTTTCACGATCGTATAAATTATATAATTCCTCCAAAGCTTCTTTGCCGTGAGGTGTTAGCATAATTGTTTTTAATGTATTAATGGCATTTTGAACTAACGGTTCCAGTCCACCCCCTCCATTAGCCAAAATACAAAGTGGTGCAATTGTGGATGTATATCTCTTATTCATAATAGCCCTTCGATAGATTGGGTTGATATCTTTATCATGCCTGATTTTAAGCCGGATATGCTTCCGATTCTTATTTATAATCGGATAGTATTAATTAATCCTTAAAGAGCTGCGTACATAAAGTTTTAATGCCTACGCACTTTTCATTTGCATTCCCCGAGTATTTGAGTATAAATCCCGTCCTCTTTTAGATTTCTGTCCGGCAACACCCGGCATTGTACAGTTGAGTAGTTATGGCAAAAACGGCTAAAAAATCAGACGCTTCCGTACCCCGCCTTCAGGCGCTTTATGCGGAAAAAATTACTGCTGAATTGCAGAAGCAGTTTGGATATGCGAATCCAATGCAGGTTCCAAAGCTTGAAAAAATCGTTATAAACATGGGTTTAGGCGAAGCCGTGGATGACAGCAAAGTCATCGATGCGGCTACCGCTGAGCTGGGTCTTATTTCAGGCCAGAAGCCTGTAGTAACGCGTTCGCGTAAATCCATCGCCGGCTTTAAGCTGCGTGAAAATCTGCCTATCGGTGCAAAAGTAACGTTGCGCAAACAGCGTATGTATGAATTCCTTGATCGCCTGATCACAATGGCGATGCCGCGTATTCGCGATTTTCGCGGCGTACCCCATAAAAGCTTTGACGGTCGCGGCAATTACACGCTCGGCCTTAAAGAACAGTTGATTTTCCCTGAAATCAATTATGACAAGGTAGATAAGGTTCGCGGTATGGATATTTCGTTTATCACCACCGCCAAGACCGATGAAGAAGCCAAAGCGCTTCTGGCTGCCTTCCAGTTTCCATTCGTTAAATAGAGAGGTCGTTCCGTGGCAAAACTCAGTTCTGTCGAAAAAAATAACCGTCGTGGCCGTATGGCAAAGCAGTTTGGTAAAAAACGTGCTGAGCTTAAGGCAACAATCATGAATAAAGAATTGCCGATGGAAGAGCGTTTCGCTGCGCAGATGAAACTGTCTGCTTTGCCGCGCAACAGCGCTGAAAACCGTTACCGCAATCGCTGCGAACTGACTGGCCGTCCGCGCGGCAATTATCGTAAATTTAAACTCTGCCGTATCAAACTGCGTGAGCTTGGCTCATTCGGTCAGATTCCCGGCCTCGTAAAATCCAGCTGGTAAGGAATTTCCCATGTCCATGAATGATTTATTGTCCGACATGATTGCCCGCATCAAGAATGGCCAGAAAGCCCGTCTTGCTCAGGTTAACTGCCGTGCTTCCAAACTTTCCGCCAATGTGCTCGAAGTATTGAAGAATGAAGGCTATATCCGTGATTACCGCATGATTGGCGAAGGCGCCAAAAAAGATATCGAGATTGATCTTAAATATCATGAAGGCGAGCCCGTGATTAAAGAAATCAATCGCGTGTCCAAACCAGGACGCCGCACCTATGAATCCATTAAAGATCTTCCAAAGTTCTTTAACGGACTTGGTATTGCGATTCTTTCTACCTCCAAAGGGGTAATGTCCGATTTCGAAGCACGCAACGCCAATGTCGGCGGTGAAGTGCTATGCAGCGTATTCTAGGGGAAAACTTATGTCACGCGTAGGTAAACTGCCAATCATCGTGCCGGAAAAAGTGAAGGTCGATATCAAGGGCCAGGAAATCACTTTGAAAGGCGCAAAAGGCGAACTCAAAACGGTTATCAACAGCGATGCCAAAATATCCTTCACGGAT
>Ga0206890_1147_pt1 | contig 19126 bp, 24 predicted proteins | sample Alteio_BWOrgHeat_58_FD_152960 | JGI IMG/M metagenome (GOLD analysis project Ga0206890, IMG submission 152960) | Enriched cells from forest soil in Barre Woods Harvard Forest LTER site, Petersham, Massachusetts, United States - Alteio_BWOrgHeat_Nextera6 ... | reverse complement strand
TGTTTTTTCATAAAGTGATTTTTTCATTATTATTGGTGCATTTCTGAAAATATAATAAAAAATTGCGTAATAAAAACATGACATTTCCTGACAATTCATAACGTTGAAAAAGAAAATGAAAAAGCTATTAATTTTTTATAGCTATTGATGAAATTTTATACGCATTGGTATTGGGTGCACACACCCCCACATTTCCGAGCTCCGATAGCTATCGGAGTAAAGTGAAATTTTTTTCAGAATTCTGTACAGCACGATGGAAGCTGGCGAAAACACCCTGCAATGGCAGCAGATTTAATGCTATAAATTTTGAAGTCATGGGGTATACGCTTTAGTATAGTAAATATACTACCACAGAAATAACTTTGCGTGTTGGTACGGGTAGTAAAATTTTTTTCCCGCCTGAAAATAGCTGTGGTGGCGGGTTTCAAAAAATGGTGCTGCGGAAAATTGAGTGATTTTATTTAACCGCGAAGACGGAGAGACGCAAAGAACAGCATGGTAGCCGGGGGCATTGTGTGCGCGGATTCGTAAATCAGATTTACTGTCGCTGAGACGGAATCGGAGATTGCCGCTGAACGATTACGTTTTTATATTTGCGAACGTTACGGACAACGAGGGGAGGCATGACGCTTAGGTATATCAGGACGAAGCGAGACTTCGACCACTAGGGCCAATGGTTTTGACAAATGCCTCCTGCCCGGCCTGCAGGCGGGTGCAAACAAATTCGTTCAGCGCATAAGGCTACTGAGCGAATTCACGCGGCACAGAAACAATTATTCCTTCATGTCTTTATAGCTAATCTTACCCAATACGCTTACCTGTCCGTCTTTGGGATTGTAGCCCAAAACATAGCAGTTTCCGCTCATTCCTGAAGCTATGAATATGGAGCCGGCTACGATGACACCCGATGGGGTAGTGGCCGGGGTTTGCGCTACCGCTTTATTCTGTTTTGTGGACGCGATAAGAAGGCTGATGGAGCAAATAAGAAGGCTGATGCCCAATGCGATGTTGAAAAATTTCTTTGAGTTTTCCATAAATATATTGTGGTTTTAAAACACGATAAATATAATTATTCTGGCTGGAAATAAGTGCACCCTTCGAAATAAAAGACTAAGAAAATGCTGAATCAAGTTAATGCCGGTCGCAGACCGGCTGACTTTTTTTGACATGAAAGCGCGACGCTAACTCTCACGCCAGTGTGGAAATAAACGTTCTGTTCTTCTGTTCTTTCTGCGGACTGGGGACGGAACAACTTATTTTTTATTTTGGGAAGAATACCGACGACAAAGGCTTTAACTATACTAATCCGCAAGTGATAATGCAATAGTAACTTTAGAGAAACAAAGCAATTTTTACTGCCAGGGCACTTGAAAAAAGGCGCCCCGGCAGTAAAACTTTCTTATTGCTTTTTCAGGTAACCAAAAATACCATAAGTCTCACCTTGCGGGCCTGCTGTAAAATATAGCGTATTAAGATCGAGCGAACCGGCTGTACTTTGAGGGAAAGCAATTGCCCATAGCCCTTCAATAGCTATTGGGGTGCCTCCGTGCATTAATTGGCCCTGGTAATTGCCGTTTGCATCAAAAATATTGATCCTGCCATCGCCAAAGTTGCTGACAAGTATGGCATTGCTGACTAAGCCAAATCCTGATGGCGCCTGGGCAATGCCCCATGGAGAATTGAGTGTGCCCTGCGAAGCAAAACGCTTTACAAACGTTCCAGCTGGGGTAAATATGTCCACATAGCCATTGCCTGCACCAGCATCGTCGTCATGATTGTCCGGGCCTTTTTGTTTGGCATAGGATATATAAAGCTGTCCACCAATATTCTGAATATTGAAGGGCGCAAAACCAGAGGGCATTGACGGATCAACAAACGGCTTGTTGGTAACATAATTGAATGACTGGTCATATACATCGACCTTTGCATTGTGAAGGTCCGCCACATAGATAAAATTTCCGGTTCCATCATTGGCTATGGCTATTCCCTTATATACTGCGTTGGCTGCTGATCTGTCGGCAACTTTGATAGTCGTGTCGCCGGTATTCCACGCTGTTACGATTCCATCCTCGGTAACGTAGATAAATTTAGCGGCCTGGCCATTTGCCGGGATTATAAAGTTTGAAGTGCTGTTATATACCACCCCTGATGGCGTTGCGCCATTAGCTACGCCATCTAAAGGAATGCCCACATCAGGCAAGACCTGACCGCCGGTACCGTTATATACCGCGGTACTCCCGGTATTATTGACGGAAATCCAAAATACACCAGTAGGCCCGATAGCTATGCCCCAGGGATTGCCGAGGTTAGTATCAATGCGAACGGGACTATATTCCGCCGTATCCGACACAAGGTTAGTCTGGGTATAGCTTGGCATGGAAGATGTGCTGCTTTTCTTGCAGCCAACTGTTGTTATGCATGATGCGCCTGCAATAACTGCTATGTTCAACAACATAGACTTACGTAAATTTTTCATTTTCATAATTATTTTTTTACAAATGGTGTATAATAGACCCTTCAGAACATGCCGAACAGCGGAAGTCCCGAATTGAATTTTCAACAAAAAGAATAAAAAAAAGGTGCCATTCTATGGAACTTTTGGCATTAACCCGATGAAGTGGGATATAACTACCACAAACCAGCCGAATGATAACATAAAGCTGAAATAGTGATGTTACCCGTATTTGCGCGACTTTCGTATCGTGATAATAATGTTGGGAACCGGGTGGGGATAATTGAGGAAACACATGCCGATTATCCTGGCATGGTAGATAAGTAGATGCTAATCCTGGGTAATGTGGAACATATTTCTATTCTACATTTAAGTACTCACGGGGTACGGGAGTATTCTTCTTCGTTAACATAAACGTTCTCAGGGTTCGGTTCTGCGGCTGGGCATGTCATGGTTCGACAAGCTGCCAATGACAGGAATGCTAATCGGGTTTTCCCTTATTGTGACAGGAATGCTATTTGGCTTTTCCTTCATTTACGCCCGGCAATTTATTTTTTATTTTGGGAAGACTACGGACAGCAGGGGGGTGGGATATAACTTCGACAAACCAGCCAAATGATAACATAAAGTTGAAATAATGGTGCTACCTGTATTTGCCCCACTTCCCTTTCCTGATAATAATATTGGGAACCGGGGAACCGGGTGGGAATAATTGAGGAAACACATGCCGATTATCCTGGCATTGTATGCAAAGAATAATGCCCCAATAGAGATCGGCTTCCTCCCGGACATAGTTAATGATTAATATATTCGTACTACCCAATTGAAAATACTTTTGTTCGGTATGGCTGATGAGTCTCTAATCTAACACCTAACCAGTCGGAGCCACATCGGAAAGCACGGTATACCAAAGTAAAAGCTATCAACTGATAGCTTTTTTTATTTAAAATATTTTGTAGGTTTACTAAAAATATATTTTATGCCAGTCATGGAAACCAAAGAAGCTAAATCGTTTGTGGAAATACTTTATTGGTTTATTATTTTTTTTACAATTGGCCTTTTATTGACTTTTCATAAACAACGTGCGCATATTAATTATGAACAAATGTCTATGGGCAATAGAATTTTTTCTTCAATTATAGTGGCGATTATCACATCGCTTTTTCTTTTTTTATTAAATTCATTGCTTAGGATTATTTTAAGAAAATTATTTGATTAATATTTTTCAAATAACATCTGCATGTAAATGGGTATAGTTACCGACATGTATTGTAAGTATTTGATAATCAATTTATTGAAAATAATACAAAAATGCTTGAGGTTGCTTCGTACCTTACGATGACGTCAGTGGGTTTGCGTACATCAGATATCGAATGTCATTTTCAAAGAGTTTGTGTGCAACAAATTGTTTGCTTCCCGATGAAAAATCGGGACGGGCTACCATGACAGGAATGCTATTTGGCTTTTCCTTCATTTACGCCCGGCAACTTATTTTTTATTTTGGGAAGACTACGGACATCGGATTAATGCCTGTGTTTCAAAAAAACAAGTACACACATAAATATTATTCCGCTTGTTATTAAGAACAATCCAAAATAAAATAATCTATCAGCCAATTTTGCATTTGCCACATCTCTTCTCAATGAGAAATATGCAGCAATAATAAAAACACCCCCTAAGAGGAATAGCATTTTAGATGGTTTTTATACTAAGGTAGGAAAAAGCAGCATGGCATACAACTATCACATTTCGGTGTAAAATTGTATATAATACCCCGTATTTATGATGCTTAATATTTTGGCCAATGGCTTAATGGCTCATCTTGAAGAGTGCTTTTTGGACTAACATAATTAAAATAAAAATGGAAATAACAACGGCTGTTGCAACAGGAATTACGGATAAAAAAAATGCAGTGAAATTATGGGCGGTATGACACCACACTAAAGTTTCTTAATCGAATTCGTAACTTAGGCTCCTCAAAATACAAGCACAATGGCTCAACTGATCAGGAAGGAAGACGCACTGGAATACCATGAAAAAGGAAGGCCGGGTAAAATAGAGGTAGTTCCTACGAAGGAAACGAAAACGCAGCGGGACCTGGCACTCGCCTACTCTCCCGGCGTAGCGGTGCCGTGTATGGAAATCCACAACAACCCTGATGATGTATACAGGTACACAGCCAAGGGCAACCTGGTAGCAGTTATCAGCAATGGTACCGCAGTCCTGGGACTGGGCGACATAGGGCCGCTTGCCTCCAAGCCGGTGATGGAGGGGAAGGGACTGCTGTTTAAAATATATGCTGATATAGATGTTTTTGACATAGAGCTTAATGCAAGGGATATAGATCATTTCGTGCAGGTGGTGAAAGCCCTTGAGCCAACATTTGGGGGTATAAACCTGGAGGACATCAAGGCACCGGAATGTTTTGAGATTGAAACCAGGCTAAAAAAAGAACTGAGCATCCCGATCATGCACGACGACCAGCATGGGACAGCAATAATTTCCGGGGCAGCACTGCTGAATGCATTGAGTATTGTCAATAAAAAAATAGATAAAGTAAAGTTTGTGATCAGCGGTGCGGGCGCTTCGGCTATTTCCTGCTGCAAGATATACCTGGCGCTTGGCGCTAAGGTTGAGCACATGTATATGTTTGACAGTAAGGGGCTGGTTGTCAAGAGCCGGACTGACCTGGACGAACATAAACAGGAATTTGCACAGGATATGAAGCAGGTGGACCTGGATGAGGCCATGAAGGGCGCGGACGTATTCATAGGGCTGTCTAAAGGGAATATCGTTTCGCAGGAGATGGTAAAAAGTATGGCGAAGAAACCAATTGTATTCGCCTTAGCTAATCCCGATCCTGAAATAACTTATGACGATGCGATTGCCGCGCGGCAGGATGTGATTATGGCTACGGGGCGCAGCGACTATCCTAACCAGGTGAATAATGTGCTGGGATTCCCCTACATCTTCAGGGGGGCGCTGGATGTGCGGGCCGGCAGCATTAACGAGGAAATGAAACTGGCTGCAGTAAAAGCTTTAGCCGCCCTGGCTAAAGAGCCTGTGCCTGAGATCGTAAACGTAGCATACAATAATGTGAGCCTGAAATTTGGCCCCACCTACATCATACCTAAACCTATGGATCCACGCCTGCTGGTGAGGGTATCAACGGCGGTTGCAAAAGCAGCTATGGACAGCGGCGTGGCTAAAAAACCCATAACCGACTGGGTGGCTTATGAATCTGAACTGTATAAACGCCTCGGATCTGACGATAATATATTGCGCTATATCACTAATAAGGCCAAACAAAACCCCAAGCGCGTAGTGTTTGCCGAGGCGGAAAATATTAAGATACTAAAAGCAGCTCAAATAGCTAAGGACGACGGCATAGCCATCCCTATACTGCTGGGAAATGAGGCGAGAATACGGGCCATGATAGAAGAAAATCACCTGGACCTGGGAGAGGTGGAAATAGTAGATCCGCAAAGCGACCATGCGGAAAAGAAACGCTGCGACTATGGCGAAATTTTCTTTGAAAAACGCCAGCGCCGCGGATACAACCTTTATGAGGCCAAAAAAATAATGCGTGAGCGCACCTATTATGGCTGTATGATGGTGAACAGCGGCGAAGCAGATGCAATGATATCGGGCCTTACACGTAAATACCCCGACACCATTCGTCCCGCGCTTGAAATAATAGGTATGCAGGAAGGCGTGAAGCGGGTAGCCGGCATGTATATTATGCTTACCAAAAAAGGGCCGCTGTTCTTTGCAGATACAACTTTGAATTTTTTCCCTACGGAAGATGAATTGACAGATATTACTTTGCTAACTGCCGATGTGCTGGACCATTTCAACATTAAGCCCCGCATAGCTATGTTGTCCTATTCAAATTTTGGCAGCAATACTTCTCCGGAAGCAGAAAAGGTACGTAATGTAGTCGCGCGTATAAAAGGGATGCGGCCGGAGCTCGTAATAGATGGAGAAGTGCAGGTGGGTGTGGCATTTAATAAAGAATTGCTTAAAGAAAACTACCCGTTCTCCGACCTCGTAAACGGATCGCCCAATGTGCTCATTTTTCCTAACCTGGCCGCTGGCAATATAGCTTATCACTTACTGCAGGAGGTAGGTGGCGCCGAAGCTGTGGGGCCGATATTGCTGGGCCTGCGTAAGTCGGTATATGTGTTGCAGTTGGGAAGCTCGGTGAGGCAAATTGTGAACATGATTGCGTTGGCCGTTGTTGAAGCACAGGTGAAGGGGTAGTTCGGGGATTGGGAATTAGGGGTTAGGGATTGAGGGTTGAAGATTAGGATCATACTTTACAAAACATGCGATCCATATGGACCTGCATAGTCTTTGCAGCAGCGGCTGCAGTGCTATGAGCATTACGGACATAACCCCAAGCCACCAATATAACCTGTTATCGTGCAGGGAAAAGCCGATAGTAAAGTACCATGCAACAAAACTCAGTATGATAATGAAGATGGACACAAAATAGCTGACGTAGCCTGTGCCGTAATAAAAACCTGTTTGCAGCTCAAATGGCTGCCCGCAGACCGGGCAGTGTTCCGGCATTCTCATGGTAGTTTTCAAGTCATAGGCATTAGGATTGCTGAATAACTTCCCTTCACGGCAATGAGGGCACTTGTTGGTCAATATGCTCCATAGGAGACCTGGCCTGCTGCTTACATTTTCTGTGCTCATAAAAATTGGTTAATGCTTTATTAGTGATGATTTTCTAAATTCCTCGGGAGTTAGATTTGTATTTTTCTTAAAAAATTTTGTCAGGTGTGCATTATCCGAGAAGTTTAACCGGTAGGCTATCTCCTGTATCCCGAGATCCGCATTGATCAATAGCCTTTTCGCCTCGAGCAATATCCTGTCCCTGATTACTTCTCCAGCGGGCTTGCCCGGCAGGTCATTGCATAATGCGTTGAGGTGATTAGGGGTCACGTACAACATAGCCGCGTATTCCTTTGGTAGTCTTTTTTCTGCAAAATACTGATCTACTAATTTGCGGAAATTATATAACACCAGTTGATTCTGCTGCGGTGCGTTAGTGGTAACGCCCATAGTGTTTCCCCGGCTTACTTCTATCAACAGGGTAAGCAGATAAGCCCGCGCCATATCAATGCCGAACGGCCTTTTCAAACGTACTTCATCAGCAATTTTTGTTACTGTGGCTACTATTTCGCTGAATTTGTTCCCGGGGACCTGGATCACACTTTCATTCGCAATGCCCCTTAAAAATGCAAACTGTTCTAAATATTGATTGCCTGATAAGAAATTGCGAAACAGGTCTTCGGAAAAATTAATCACAAACCCATCTACGTTGCCTTCAAAGCTCCAGCTATGCACCTGCCCCGGTATCATAAAGTATATTTGCCCTGCCTTGACGGGAAATTGTTCAAAATCAATGGTGTGGTATCCCTGGCCTTCAGTGAATAATACTATATGGTAAAAAGTATGGCGATGCGGAAAATGCAAATTGGGATGGCCCCTGAGATATGCGCCAAACGGCTCCGCAACGATCTCCTCCAGCAAATGATTCACATCTCCTAAAGAGCAGATATCATATACCGGAATTGTATTTTTTACTTTTGTCATTGCCCAGCAAAGGTAGTATGCATTTATACGGCGCAATTGTATAATTCACCCGTTTACTTGTATTTTTCACCGATTAGTTATTTTACACGCAAATAATACGAATTCAAACTATCCCCTTATTCAATTGCTAAACTACCTTTAGGCCCTAAACATTGCATGAGACTTTACTCCAAATGAAAATAGCCATTATTGGTGCTGGCGCTGCGGGTTGTTTTGCCGCTGCAAATATCCCTTACCAACCGGGTGTGGAAGTAGCTGTATTTGAGAAGACGGGCAAGGCGCTACAAAAAGTAAAAGCCTCCGGCGGGGGCAGATGCAATGTAACCCATGAATGTTTTGACATACCGGAACTTGTGACCTGCTACCCACGTGGCAGGCAGCTTTTGAGAAAGTCACTTTACCAGTTTGGGCCACAGCAAACCATTGAGTGGTTTGAACAAAGAAATGTACCCTTAAAAACAGAGCCTGATGGCCGGATGTTCCCGGTTACGGATGATTCCCAAACAATCATTGACTGTATATGGCAGGAAATAATGCGTCATAAAGTGCAGGTATTTTATCATAAATCAATTGTTGGTATTGACAAGGGCCCATCGGACGGATGGGCGCTACACTTCTCTGATACGTCAGTTTACCAGGCTGATAAAGTATTAATAGCCGCAGGGGGATTTCCGAAAGCGGAACAATATAAATGGATTGAAGCGCTTGGGCATACCATACAAAAACCTGTGCCATCGCTTTTCACTTTTAATATGCCGAAACATCCCATCACAGCATTGATGGGTGTAAGCGTGCCGGAGGCAACTATTAAAATAGCGGGAACTAATATTGCACAGCAGGGGGCGTTGCTGATCACACATTGGGGTATGAGCGGCCCGGCCGTTTTGAAGACCTCTGCGGTCGCAGCCCGAGAACTGGCAGACCGTAATTATGAGTTCCGGGTAATGATAAACTGGCTCAATGACAGGAAGGATGAAGACCTGCGGGAAACAATACACTATTTGAGAAGGGAACAGGGCAAACAATTGGTACAAAACAAAAATCCGTTTAATCTCCCTAAAAGGCTTTGGGAGTACCAATTGCAGCAATGCGGTATTAGTGAGGCCACCCGCTGGGGAGAGCTGCCTGCAACAGCCCAGAATAAGCTTGTAGAGCACTTACTGCGGGATATTTATGCGGTAAAAGGCAAAACAACATTTAAGGAAGAATTCGTAACCTGCGGGGGTGTGAACCTGTCGGAAATAGACCCTCAAACCATGCAGAGCCGGATGGCTTCGGGAATATTCTTTGCCGGGGAGATACTTGATGCTGACGGCATTACGGGAGGCTATAACTTCCAGCATGCGTGGAGCAGTGGGTGGATAGCTGCCCAGAATATAGTTCAATAAGGCTTCAATTTTCTCAGTTTGTTTATACTTTTGACCGGGATTTTTCAAGTCATCAGTTACGACTCTTTACTTAACATGAATATAGCACTAATAGGGTACGGAAAGATGGGGCATACCATAGAGAAGATAGCCATCAACCGGGGCCATAATATCGTATTGCGCATCACTTCTTCTAATCAGGGGGATATGGACAAGGAGCATCTGCAACGAGCTGATGTAGCTATTGAATTTACCCGGCCTGATTCAGCAAAACAGAATGTGCTAAAATGCCTTTCTTCCGGGATAAATGTAGTGAGCGGCACAACGGGGTGGAATGAGCATTTACAGGAAGCAAGGGATGCAGCCGTAAAGCATCACGCGGCATTTCTTCATGCTTCTAATTTCAGTGTAGGCGTCAACTTGTTTTTTGAGGTAAATAAGCTGTTGGCATCTTTAATGAATAGCCACCCGGAATATGCCATAACCGTTGAAGAGACGCATCATACCCAAAAAAAAGATGCGCCAAGCGGCACCGCTATTACAATAGCGGAGCAAATTATCGAAAATGTTGACCGAACAAAGCGCTGGGTTTTAAATGACTTTAACAAACCTGGGTCCATTCCTGTTATTGCCCACCGGGTAGAAAATGTACCTGGCACGCACAAAGTCTCTTACACCTCGCCCATTGACGATATTGAGATCATACATACCGCCCATAACCGTGATGGGTTTGCCCTGGGCGCTGTTTTAGCCGCAGAATATATTGCGGGAAAACGGGGCGTTTTTTTTATGAAAGATGTACTAGGCATTAATTCATACATTTGACAAACAATACTACAATATGAAAAAACTACTGACACTTATTTTTATCGGGCTGATAGGGGCAATGCCCTCCTGCAAGGAGATGAACGATAATGACGGCAAAACACAGATAGTGCAGGATAGCCTTATTAATGTGTTCCCAACATGGCAGGCTTTAAAAATAAAAATAGATGACAACAGGACGGAAATGAACATAATCATCGGAGACGCTGCATTCTACAAGGCCTCACCGGAGGTTAAAAACCAAAAGGCTATTGAGCTGGGCAAAATGGTACTTCGCATATATGGGAAGGACAATTACCTTGAAAAAGGAAACCTGACAGTAACCAAAGATATTCATAACACTTCTGAAACCCCGGCGGATGGCATCACGGTACCTATTAATTTCAGTGAGCTGAAAAAGGCTGCTGGGAATTAAGTCTATAGCAGCAATATGGACAGTCCATAATCAGCGCAAAGAATGAGGATACAGCTGACTATTACCGATGTGGTTGAGGCCTGGCCTATTTCCAGCGCACCGCCTTCCACATAATAACCATAATAGGCAGGCACTATGGCTATGATCAGTGCGAATGTAAAGGCCTTTACCATGGCGAAATACAGGGTAAAAGGAACAAAACCAGTAGTAAGACCCAGGAAAAACTGCTGCCTCGTTAAGATATGAGAGAACAAACCTGCCAGGTAACCACCCCAGATGCATATGGCAATGGAAATGATGATGAGGCACGGGATCATAATCATGGCGGCTATGATCTTGGGCATAATAAGGTAAGACTTTGAATTTATCCCCATAATCTCCAGGGCGTCAATCTGCTCGCTAACACGCATGTTGCCCCAGTTCTGAAGCTATTTTCGACCCCACTACGCCCGCAAGCACTATGCATACCACCGTTGGGCAAAGCTCCAGTATGGAAGAGTCGCGGACGAGGGTAGCAATGACCGTTTTGGGCACCAGCGGACTGATGAGCTGGTAAGATAACTGTATGGTAAGCACCATACCGAGGAATACCGAAATGACGAGTACTATGGGCAATGACCGGATGCCGATGTCATTGCACTGCTCCATGAACTCGATCCAGTACACTTTTATATTTTCCGGCCTGGTAAAACCTTCCTTTACCATCAATATCAACTTGCCGAAATGCTCAAAGTATTTCTTCATAGCTGCTGCAAATGTAGGTTAAAGTGATAAGTTGTGGACTATAGGTCTTGAGTGTTGGGTCAAGCGCTACGCAGGTATTGGTAAATGTCTCGTTGTGAAATAGGTTTACACCTTTGTTAAATAATCCTGATTTTTGTTTACTGCAATTTTTAGTTGATTCATACGCCCCCACTTTCCCTATATTTTTTCAAGGCTTGCAACACTAATAAAATTAATAATTCAGTGGCTCCTGGCTTGTGTGTTTTATTCGTACTATTCTCATCTCTTCGTGCCCAATAAAATAAGAAATACGGTAGTTATATATTTCTAAAGCGCGGTAAGCGCCGTCGTTGTGTAGCCGATATTTATCAGCGGGATAACGTTCCGGGTGTGCGGGAATTTGTTTAATTATTACCCTTATTTCACGCTTTACTTTGTCAGCATTTTGCGGGGAATCCTGCTTTATATATTGGAGCGATTTTTTCAGGTATATTTTAGCAGCGTCATCCCAAACGATCCGACGCTTTACCATAGCTCCATTTCTTTTTCCACGTCCTCATGGCTTGTAAAATGACCGCTATCTATACGCGCCATAGCGTCATCTATGTCTTTATTATATTGCTCTGTATTTATATTACCTGCGTTTTCCTTTTTAAGATGCAGGAACGATTTTATTACTGTTAGGAGCGATATCTTCTCCTCATTACCCAATAGTGGCAGATACTTTTTAATTTCAGTATCTAACGAAACACTTGCCATGACTTAGAGTTTAGTGTAAAGTTAGGAATTTTATGGCTTTCAATTGTCACCCATTTCCGGGGTAATTTGAGCAATTGAAGCAAACTCTCTTTTATACTGAACGGGAGTAAGGTGCGGAAGTTTGTGAAGGAGTAAACCGTTTTTTTAATTAAAGCGATGTATGTGCTCGGGTCCCGCCAACGAAATTAGCAACCATCTATGGCAATCAATAGCTGAAACACAATAAAAATCTCACAAAACATTGTCGTGCGCGAATTGTGGCACCCGCTTCGGGGTGCATGTAGCGTAGGGTTTGCTATTGCTATAAATATGTAACCCCTGTCAGGGTTATGACATGGAGCGTATTTCCGCATAAATATCGCGGGCGTCAATTCCAGTTTGTCTGCCCAGGCTATAGCCGAACCTCACAAATTCATCCCTTGCTAAGTATAATTACCCCTGTACTTTTACGCTGAATGTAAAGGTGACGGTGCAGTTCAACGGGGCAGTAGTAGCATGTCTCAATTTACCCGTGAAGCTGTAGGTAAACTGGTTCCCTAGATATGAGGCCAGGTTAACCGAAGTGTCTACGGGCAAGGACAATGATGATGCATAAACATCAGGGTTATCGGAGATAGACAATACATAGGGCGTAGTATTGGTATTGGAATAAAATGAGGCGGTACAGGACTCAAAATCCTGAAAATTACTTGAAGTTGTGGCATTATTCAGCACGAGGACAACCGATGATAATTGCACGCTGGTAATGTTTGCTTCGCCCAATTGATTACCTGTACTAGCCCTGATGAACGAATCGACATTATAGGCGTTGGTATTCTGCCCTACCGTAAACGTTCCAGACGTGTCAGTAACCAGCGGGATGGTAAAGTTTACAGATTCTGTCTGCATTGATAAATTGAAATGGAGCAAATTGGTCAATTTGGAACATGATTGTAAGGCGAATACACCAAGACCAAAAACAGCCGCAACAATTGTTGCCTTGAGATAAGAGGGGTTCATAAAAATGGTTTTATAGTTAGAAACTGAGTAAGACGGGTTTCCCGTCTACGTACAAAGCTATGGCTTCCGTGTATATTAATTGTTACGTAATTCGGAGCAGTTGGTACAAGATTTCGAATTGACTTTATAATGACAAATCGCTTATAATACATTTGTTATCAGACAAGTATTTTAGCGGAAACATTATCTTTACCCGGTACGACCAAGACGAATCTAATGGACAAAGAGGGCAAAAAATATCTCCAGCTAAAATTAAAAGACCTGATTAGTAAGGCGGGGGTGAAGCTCATAGAGCTGCATTTCCGGCAAGTGGCGGGGGTGGAGCTGGAGTATGTACGCCTGGGTGAAGCAGCTCTTTATTATGACGCCAGCGTCGTCGGGGAGGGTGATATAACAGCAATATTTAGCAGGCTTGGTTTTGAGGCAATCAATGACTCAGAAGATGTAATCGTAGAGCGGATCAGGATAGCGGCCATAGAACTGATATATTATGCCAGTAACGTCAGCTCACTTATCCGCAACTCTGATTACATCAGTGAGCGATTAGGACTGCCTTATGACAAGCTAAGCAGGATATTCTCAAAAAAATGCAACAAAACCCTGGAAAACTACCTGATACAATTAAAGATAGAAAAGGTGAAGGAACTGATAAGCAATGACCACTATACACTCAGCGAGATATCGTATATGCTGGGCTACAGCAGCGTGCATTACTTAAGCAACCAGTTTAAGAAAACAACAGGCATAACCGTATCGCAATATAAAGACCATCCGGACATTGGCCGGATACCACTTGAAGAGATTTAAAAAAGATTACCAGCTAATCATATTGACATGAGACTTAAGAAAAACATTGCAATCAGTGATACAGGGTTCATCTTCAACCCCTCAACTGGCGACAGCTACTCGATAAATCCCGTGGGTATGGATATTATTCATCTCATGCAGCAAAACAAAGCGAAGAGTGAAATTAAGGAGATAATCATGACTGATTATAGCTGTGACGAGGCAACTTTTGAGAAAGATTATTATGACTTTACTATGATGCTGCGTAATTATAAATTACTGGAAAATGAGTAAACCAAAGTATACCATAGCCGTTACCGGCCTCAATGCAACTGATAACCCGGGGCCGGGACTGGCAGTGATAAGATCGCTGAAAGAAGCAAAAAGCTTTGACTGCCGCATTGTGGGCTTGTGCTACGAGGCGCTGGAGCCTGGTATATACCTGAATGACCTTGTGGATAAAACGTACCAGTTGCCATTTCCATCGGCAGGCCAGGATATGCTGTTTGACCGCTTTGCTGAAATATCCGACAAAGAAAAAATAGATTTCCTTTTCCCGAATTTCGACGCAGAACTCTACAATTTTATAAAGCTGCAAAGACGCATAGAGATGGAACTGGGCATAAAAATGTTCCTGCCCACCTTAGACCAGTTTGAAGAGCGGCATAAAGTAAATCTTTTTGAGTTTGGCAAGGCGCATAATTTAAAAGTGCCGGTGGCAGAAATGGTCTTTACCACTAATGAGATCCATGCGATGGCCGCTAAGATCGGCTTCCCACTTGTGGTGAAAGGAAAATTTTATGATGCAATGATCGCCTATAATGATGAGCAGGCAGAGCAGTTTTTTAATAAGATCAGTGCTCACTGGGGCGTACCAATACTCTTCCAGGAATTCATTCACGGATCTGAAATGAATGTTTGCGGCCTGGGTGACGGGAAAGGAAACCTGAAAGCTGCGGTGGCTATGCGCAAATTGTATATCACAGACAAAGGCAAAGCGTGGTCCGGCGTGACGGTGGACGATGAGCGGCTAATAGAGCAGACCCGCAACATGGTGGAAAGCACCAAATGGCGCGGCCCTTTTGAGATGGAATACATAAAAACGGTGGACGATGAATATTATCTGCTGGAAATAAATCCACGTTTTCCCGCATGGTGTTACCTGACTGTAGGGGCGGGACAAAACCAGGTGGAAACTTTGGTAAACATTGCCATGGGAATAGATATGCCTTCACTCACTGAATACAAGGTAGGAACGTTATTTATCCGCTATTCCAGCGACCTGATCGTTGACATAAAAGAATTTGAAATGATTTCCACATTTGGAGAATTATAAAAACTGGTTGTAGCTCATGACTAAAAAATTATACGAACGCCCGGTAATTCGCTCACTGAACAGCGGCGCGATGAACAAGTTTGGCAGCCGATATGAAAACGTCCCGGTATCTCATATTGATGGAGTGGATGTACGGAATTTACTGAAACAGTATGGGTCGCCGCTGTTTGTATTTTCTGAGCGACAGATACGGGACAATATAAAAAGCGCCAAGAGAGCTTTTGAAACCCGATACCCAAAGGTGCAATTTGCGTGGAGCTATAAAACCAATTACCTAAACGCCATTTGCAATATTTATCACCAGGAGGGCTGCTGGGCAGAAGTGGTGAGCCGTTTTGAATATGATAAAGCAATAAATAATGGAGTACCGGGAGATAAGATCATTTTTAACGGCCCTGATAAAACGGACGATGACTTGCTGCTTGCTATTCAAAACAATTCATTGATCCACATAGACCACCTGGATGAATTGTACCGCCTTACGGATATAGCAAGAGAAAAAAATACCAAGCCCAAAGTGGCGCTCCGTATCAATATGGACACGGGGGTGCACCCTATCTGGGACAGGTTTGGTTTCAATTACGAAAACGGCCAGGCTTGGGACGCCATCAATAAAATTATGGCAGCGGGCAAGCTGCAACTGACAGGCCTGCACACTCATATTGGCACTTATGTACTTTCAGTGAGCGCATATACAGTGGCTGCAAAAAAACTGGCGGACCTGGCTATTGGCATCCGGCAAAAACACAATGCAATCATCGAATACATTGATATGGGCGGGGGGTTCGCCTCTCAAAATACGCTGAAGGGTAGCTACCTCAAGGGCACAGATGTGATGCCTACTTTCAGCGATTATGCAGAGGCTATTTGCACCGGATTGCTCAACGCAGGTTTTAATAACAATGAACTGCCTACGCTTTTTTTGGAAACAGGCAGGGCGCTGATTGATAATGCAGGCTTTTTGTTGGGAACGGTAATAGCTAACAAGCGCCTCGTGGATGGGCGAAAAGCCACTATACTCGATTTTGGAACCAACATACTTTTTACTTCTTTCTGGTATGACCATAAAATATCACCGGCCCAGGAATTTGGCATGCATACGGAAGAAACAGTGCTTTATGGCCCATTGTGCATGAATATTGACGTGGTAAGGGAAAACATTTCACTGCCTCCGCTTAACTCAGGTGACAATGTGGTGGTACACCATGTAGGGGCATATACGATCACTCAAAGTATGCAGTTTATAACATTAAGACCGGCGGTAGTGCTGATAGATAAAATGAATAAAACACACTTAATTAAAAACAAAGAGTCGCTGGACGATTTGCAACGTAATGAGCACATGCCTGAATATCTTCACCAATTCAAACTGTGAGTAACAAATAATGCGAGCAGGCAGCCCAAATATCAGGTCATACATCCGGGGTATCCCTATCAGCTACGCCCAGGTATATTTTAATAATAAAGTATGGCCTGGCGTTGTATTGCTATTGCTCACTTTTTTTGATTTCGGAATGGGCATATCCGGGCTGGTAGCTATCATTGTGTGCCAGCTTTGCGGAGAGTTCTTCAATATTGAGCGGGAGTATATGTATGATGGGTCTTATACCTACAATTCGCTACTTGTGGGCCTTGCATTGGGGAGCATTTATAAGTTCACACTGCCGTTTTTCTTTTTACTGGCTGTGTGCTCCATGCTTGCCCTGTTTATCACTATATGGCTGGCAGGGAGGCTGAGCCAAAAAGGGTTGCCTTTTCTTACGATGCCTTTTCTGTTAGTCAGTTGGATAACAACATTGGGCCTTTCTAATTTCGGGGGACTAAAGCTGGTAACCAAAGAATCATTTTCCTTGCAGCAATGGTTACCGGGTTCCTTTACTTCTGTCAATAATTTTATCGGCCAGTTCGCATTGAGAGATATGGTGCATCTGTATCTACGCTCATTCAGCGCGGTAATCTTTCAGTATAATGACCTTGCCGGCCTAATAGTTGCCGCGGTGATTTTCCTTCGATCGCGCATGGCATTTATGCTGAGTATTTATGGTTTTTTTGATCGGGCATCTTTTCTACTTTTATTTTGAAGGAGATTTTACGCCGCTCATCTATTCCTATATCGGCTTCAATTTTATGATCACGGCAATAGCACTCGGCGGCTATTTTATTGTTCCGTCCACGCGCAGCCATTTGCTTTTATTTTTTGTTATCCCAGTGACTGTTTTAATTACCAGCGCGCTGCAAAAACTTTTCAGCTCTATAAATTTGCCCTTGTATTCGCTACCTTTTAATATAGTCGTGTTGCTGATGCTGAGTGTGCTGCAAATGCGAAAAAATATTTATGGTTTGCAGTTGGTGGAAGTGCAGCAACATTCCCCGGAGGCTAATCATTATAAAACTGCTAATTACAAAAAGCGTTTCACGGGCCATACGTACTTCCATTTAACTTTACCAGTGATTGGAGAGTGGTATGTATCGCAGGGGTATAACGGCAACATCACACATAAAGACGGATGGCAACATGCATTGGACTTCGATGTGAGAAACCATGACGGCAAAACCTATAACCAGCCCGGCACCAGCGTAAAAGATTATTACTGTTATGAATTGCCGGTAACGTCCCCGGCAGCCGGCTATGTGGTGCAGGTATTTGATGGCATATATGACAATGCTATCAAGGAAACTAATGATAGAGAGAACTGGGGCAACACTATTATTATAAAACATGCCGAAGGCCTGTACAGCAAATTATCTCACCTGAAAATGAGAAGCTTTAAAGTGAAACAGGGCGACTATGTGAGAGCAGGCGAAATTGTAGCGTTATGTGGCAGCAGCGGACATTCCCCTGAACCGCATCTGCACTTCCAGATGCAGGCAAATCCTTATATAGGGTCGCAAACTATTTCGTATCCTATTGCTTATTACCTGGTAAAACAAAAGGAAGATGAATACAGTTTCCATTCTTTTGACATCCCGAAAGAAAAGCAAACGGTGAGAACTGTAGTAGCAGATCCCCTGTTGCGAAATGCTTTTGACTTACTGCCCGGAAAGGAAATTACCTGGAATTTGACTGATGGGAAAAAGACATGGCAAAATAAATGGTCGGTATATGCAGATACGTTTGGGAAAAGTTATTTGTATTGTCATGAAACAGGCGGTGCGGCCTATTTTTTTAATGACGGCGTTCTATTTTATTTTACTGATTTTTACGGCGCCGGCAATTCATTTCTCTACAAATTCCAACTTGTATTCCACAAATTACTGCTGGCCTGTTATAAGGGTGTCAGGCTGACTGATTATGTACTGCCTCATTCATTTTTCAATCCGATTATTAACGCCGCTCAAGATGTCGTCGCACCTTTCTTTCATTTTGTTGAAGGGGTGTATTCTTCTGGGATCAAGAATGTTGATAATTATAAGCGGCCCACCCATATAGTACTGCAAACCAATTCCAATGGTGATATTTTTGGTAAAAAAGTATCTCCGATTACCGGGGAAATATCTGTTACTGCGCAAGGAATTAATGAAGTGAATATTATTGAAAAAAATAAAACCATTGTAGCCAGATGCGTATCCTGAAGTGGCTATTATTGTTGACTTTATTACCGGGGAAAAATTTTGCCCAGGAATTGCATGCCGAGAAGGATACCGCAAAAGTGGCAAAATATGACCCTTATACAGAGGGGGTGGCGCTTTATAATGCGGGTTATTATAATAAAGCTAAAAAAGACTTACAACGTGCGTTTGATTTAAGCCCAAACCCGGTTACTGCATCGTATTTGTACTATGCATTGATGCTACAAGGCAAAGATCTTATAGCATCTGAGTTTCTAAAGAAAAATTTACTTTATACCTATGATCTC
>Ga0206890_1185_pt1 | contig 19175 bp, 21 predicted proteins | sample Alteio_BWOrgHeat_58_FD_152960 | JGI IMG/M metagenome (GOLD analysis project Ga0206890, IMG submission 152960) | Enriched cells from forest soil in Barre Woods Harvard Forest LTER site, Petersham, Massachusetts, United States - Alteio_BWOrgHeat_Nextera6 ... | reverse complement strand
GTTGCCTGCTGTGAAATTAAGGGGACCTTATCGTTAAGGACATTAGCCATTAGCTCTTCTGAAAACAAGCTCTCTATGCCATTGCTATCTACTGACGCCACACTAACTATGTAATTTGCAGCGGGCACGGGGATAGAATCGGTGAGCGAGCCTGCAAATGTATAGACTGAATCCCAGTCATTGGTCGTAGTTCGGACTCCCACTTTGTAATGGAGATATTCAGGATGCGCGGTAATATTTATGACCAGGTAACCTGTAATAGCCACAAGAGTAAAATCCGGTGTTTTCGGACCAATGCTGATCATGCCCGCCGCATTACCATTGATCACAGCATTACGGGACAGGTAATCAAAATCAACATAATAAGTATCAATGATGCCGTCGTGATCCACATCTATCCCAATACTATCGCCTGATGTATGCTGGCGGTCGGTGTAGGCAGGATTTGTAACATCGGCATCACCGTCTTCGTTTTCTGCGGTAAAACGCATGGCAGTGTAACCAAGCTGGCGAAAAGGAATATGATCGCCTCCCCTGCCGGCTCGGTCTTCAGGCGTCATAATGTTGATGCCCATAGGTACTGTGGCAGAGGGGAGCACTCGTTCATTGTATTCCAGCTTTATGTACCTTGACAGGCCCTTGTGAAAAGAGTTAAAACCTCCGTAAGAAAATAAGCGCACATGTGTACTGTCTATATCTTCATAGCCAGGGCAACTGGGTGCAGAGGAAGTGTGGCCGCATATAATACCGCCAATTACATCATTATTCAATACGGCCCTTATTATTACTCCGTGTGCCTGGGCATAAGCCGCAAATGCCTGCCCTCCATACAACCCTTGCTCTTCGCCTGTGGTGACGAGGAAAACTATTGTATGGTTGTAGCAGTACCTGCTCATAACCCGTGCCAGCTCAATAACAAGCGCGGTACCGCTACCATTGTCTTCTATTCCTTGCGCCACAGACGCGGTATCACAAACGTCAGCACAACGGCTGTCTATATGCCCTTCTATAATGATTACGGATTTATCTGAAGTATCCAGGCCGGGCAGCACAGCGAAAATGTTGCGGTGCTGTGTAACACCGCATATTGTAGTATCGAATTGGAGATAAGAGGGCAGCAGTCGGCTGCCATTGTTTGCACTGATCTGCTGGAATTTACTATACACCCATCTGCGGGCAGCCCCTATACCCCTCGCCGCGGATGTAGTGTCTGAGCTCGTATTGCGTGTGCCAAAAGTTTTCAGCACATTAAGAGTTGCATGGAGAGAGTCGGCTGAAACGCCAACGTTAATGCCTTCGCTAATACTAACGGGATTATTAATTACTACAGCCGGAAAATAGCTGAATGGTTCATAAGCACCCAGCAATACCTGTTGTGCTGCCGCGTTAGTACATATGTTAACCACTTGTGCGCTTGCAGTAAACGCAACAAAACCGAATATCGTTAACAGGAGCGGTACACGCAATTTCATTTTGTGCAAAATTAAGGCAACGTGAATTTACTAAAGTTTATCTGTAAATGAGAAATGCAACGCGTTTATCATTATTTTGCATTGATGCAGAGACCCAATATCAGGCTATTAAAGAATGAAGACAATGCGGAAATAGCCAGCATTATCAGATCTGTGCTCACTGAGTTCAAAGCCGATAAACCAGGCACGGTATTTTACGATCCTACTACTGATGACCTCTTTAATTTATTTTCAGCGCCTTCTTCGGAATACTGGATAATAGAAATAGACGGAACAATTGCCGGCGGCTCCGGAGTATATCCAACTCAAGGCCTGCCAGGGAATTGTTGCGAATTAGTTAAACTGTACTTGAGAAAAGACGCAAGGGGCAAAGGCTTTGGTAAGCAACTTATAGAACAGTGTTTCGGGAGCGCCAGAAAATTTGGATTTGAGCAGGTCTATCTCGAAACAATGCCTGAACTAAAAATGGCAGTGGGACTATACGAGCAATGTGGATTTAGATACCTTGACGGCCCATTAGGTAATTCCGGACATTTTGGATGTGATTTATGGATGCTAAAAGATTTGACGACTTTTTAAAAAGTTGCCAAATACGACTGAAGGAAGTAACAATGGTAAGACGCCTAAAGCTGCGCGCCCTGCACTGCAATATTAAACCCCATTTTCTTTACTTCTTTTTGTTTCCCGCTATCCCATAACAAGGGATTAGTATGATTGAAGTGAATGAAGTAAATTTTTGCTTTCATTTTTGCGTCAGCATGATCAAATAAACTCATTGTTTCTGCTACCGTGGGGTGAGGCACATTGGCCATGTTCCTTGCGGGCAATTCATTACTGTCATAAAAGGTTGCGTCAACCATTGCTATATCAACATTATCTACTTCATTAACAATGCTCCGGTACCATTTCTCCCATTTATTGATGTCGGGTATGAAAAGGTATTTTTTGTTTGAAGTGATTATTTCAAATCCCGCCGTTTCAGAATATTCATCCCTATGCGGCACTACAAAAGAGCGGACGCTTACATTTTCATTAAGAGTGATAACGCTATCCGCGTGTAACGCCTGTAATACAATATTATGCAGGCTTACCAGTTGACTCCATGGGCCGTTTGTTTCTAAAAAGTTTTTCATCCGGGGTAGCGCATATACAGGTACATCCCTCGTGCCCATCACCTCTTTCCCCAGATCCATGAGGCCGGCATAGTGGCCAATATGTGCGTGGGTAACAAATATGCCATCGGGCAAAAAATTATACTGTCCTTTAGTAAGGGCCTGGAAATAGTGCAGTTGCTCTTTTATATCCGGCGTAGCTTCAAACAGCCACCACTTGCCGCTCTTTGGGTCAACAAGGGCAAGCGACACTACATTTCTTCGCATTGAGCGGTCTTCCCAGGCCATTTGGCAACATTTTCTGGTGCATCCCATGTGCGGGTAACCGCCGTCCTGTGTAATGCCAAGCACAAGGATGTAAGGAGCCACATTCTGTGCATAAATAGCTTGATGAATAAGCAAGCAAATAATACAACCAATGACCTTTTTCATTTTGAAGGATTATGTCCTGTTTAATGCTCCAGTGTCCCCAGATACCGCTCCGCATCCAGTGCAGCCATGCAACCACTGCCCGCCGCGCTTACCGCCTGCCGGTATATTTTGTCCTGCACATCGCCGCAGGCAAAAACACCCGGAATATTAGTTCTTGTTGACCCGGGCTTTGTAATCAGGTAGCCTTGCTCATCCATGTCGAGCCAATCTTTAAACAGTCCTGAATTAGGCTCATGGCCAATGGCTACAAAGAACGCCCTAAGCGCAATGATGCTTTCTTCATTGGTTTTATTATTCAAAATTTTTACGCTGTCCACTTTATGCTCGCCCATTATTTCCAGCGTATCAGTGTTCCAATACACGTTAATATTTGGGGTTTTCATTACACGGTCCTGCATTACCTTGCTGGCACGCATTTCGCTGCGGCGTATAAACATATGCACCACGCTGCACAGTTTAGATAAGTATAAAGCTTCCTCACAGGCAGTATCGCCTGCTCCCACTATAGCCACTTCATGATTTTTAAAGAAGAAGCCATCGCATACCGCACAAGCCGAAACTCCATGCCCGTTTAGCCGCTCTTCTGATTCCAGCCCAAGCCATTTGGCCGATGCCCCTGTAGCAATGATTACAGAATCGGCCGCTATCCACTTTTCTTCGTCTATTTCTACTTTATAAGGTTGTTTTGAAAAATCGACTTTTGTCGCCAGCCCCCACCTTATATCTGCACCCATACGCTGCGCCTGCTGTTCAAAATCCACCATCATTTGCGGGCCCATGATACCGTTGGGATAACCGGGATAATTCTCGACTTCGGTGGTAATAGTAAGCTGCCCGCCAGGCTGGAGGCCCTGGTAAAGCACCGGTTTCAAGTTGGCTCGCGCAGCATATATGGCCGCTGTATAGCCAGCGGGCCCGGACCCTATTATAAGACAATGCACTTTTTCAATATCGCTCATTTGCTTTTAGACTTTTTTTGAATTCCCGTTTGCGGAGAATAAAAGTAACCATTTGTTTAAAGATGCAAAAACAAACTCTAACGCACCAAACCCGGATTTCAATTTGATTCTAATCAATATAACACATTCCTTATCGCACAACTAGCGTGTACAGTATGCTTCCATAGCCCGCCCATACCCCCAGCGCCCCATTTGATATATTTGACTGTACGTTTATGGGCGTCGCAAACGGATTTCCAGCCGCACTGGCCGCATATTGCTCGGTATTCCAGAACGTATAAACTTTTTGGTCTATCTCGCACCACTTAAGCGTTACCGTGTCTCCGGGATAAAAATAACTTAATGAGTCCCCGTTTGCGTCAATGCTATTGTTATAACCGGCATATAACGCTATATTATCTACTGTTTTTCCATTCACTATCGCATCACTGAATATACCGGAGGGGTAAAATGGCTGGCCGTTTATTTCGGTAAAGTAACGTACATAATTGCCAGGCGTATCCGGGTCGGTATAGTTACCAAACAATTGCTTTGCGCTGTCTGGGGTCTTCGAATTAGTTTGTGCGGGAGGACCAAACCATAGCGAATCGAGGCCCTTAGGGTTCGGTATCTTCGTCACCGAAGTATAAGTTTTGCCATTGTATACAATGGTAAGTGTATAAAACTTATTAACCTGGCCCAGCATGATATTAGGCAGGGCAGCAGTGTCAATTGTATAAACGTAAAACTTGTTATTTAGCCCGGTATCAATAGAATACTCCTTTAGTGTTATTGTATCAGTGCCATCAGATACCTTTATGTTGGCGCCATGCAGGAAGCTGTTTTGCAACGTCGTAAGGCTTACATCTGAGAAAAAACTGATCGTTGATGTCAAAATGACATAAGGGGGCACATTTGTTTCTATGGCTCCTTCTACTACCACCTGCGACGGACTGCTGCCAAGGTTTATGTGCACCTCTTTCTCACAGGATACAAAAGTGACCATAAAAGCACATACCGCGGCCAATGTTAAAAAAATAGTTCTAAGTGGTAAATGCCTCATAACAGGGGACTAAAACAGACGTGCAAAGGTAACGATAATTAGGATCAGAATCTGCTTGAAAGTGGCGTACAAATTTGCTTGCGGGTTAATAAGCATACCTGCCATCCGGGGTGTACATAGCAGGCAGCAGCCTATGAGTTTTTTCAAAGTAGTCATAGCCTGTTTTCAGTTCAGACCAAAATTGCTGCCTTGCGAGGTCTTTGGGAAATTCGTGGTAAAGGTAATTCATGCCGCTCTTGCTCAGCCTCGTAGGATAAATATGTACCGGTATATTCGCCTGCCCACTAAGTTTTGCATTGAGGCAAAGGGTATATATCTCCTGGATACCATCGTTGGTCATAGGGAGGCAGCCAACGGTGACGCAACCACCATGTATATAAATATCTCCACCGAGCTTGCCATTACCCATAGCCTGGTCTGAATAATTAGGATAGTTAAGGCGAAGGGAAAGATAATATTCACTTGCAGGATTGAATTCTTCAATAAAATAATACCCTTCGGGCACCTGCCTGTCACCCTGTGTCCTTTTAGGCCCCAGCGCTCCCGATATAGAACATATACGGTATGTTTTTATCAGTTTATATTCGCCATTCTCACTATTACGTGCCCATAGTTCCAGTTCATTTTGAGATTTAAAGGCGCGCAGAAATATATCTTTAGGCGGATAGGCGATTCCTTTTTTCCTGAATTCGCGGCTCAGAGTGTCATTGTATTTTTTCCATGACTGGGATACGTGTCCATAAGAAAGCTGGCTGTTTCTAAAACCTATCGAATCATCCTGTGCATAGGCGGGGATGTTTATGACCAGGAATAAACAAAAAACAACGTAAGAAAACAATTCTTTGACCATTACCCAAACTCCATTGTTTGAACTACCCTTAAACCGTAAAACAAAAATGCCCTGTAATACAAGACGACAGGGCATTTCAAAATACTACTTGTGGTCCCTCAGGGACTTATTTTGCCTTGTTTCCGTTTGCATCATTTGTGCTTATTTATTCCTTCAAAATCAACTGTAGCGCGGCTTTCAGCCATATTCATACTTCACAACAAAACACAACAAAACACAAAGAAACTAAAAAAAACAACGCCCGTAATAACGCCCGTAAACCTTTAATTGCTTATCTTTATAGTAACAAATCTTACTGTTATGAACGTCTCATTTTATCTCAGGATCGAAAATAAACAAAAAGCCGCAATTTATTCGCAGATCAGCTACAAGGGTTATCAAACTAAGTACTACATAGGTGAGCATATTCACCCGGATTTATGGGATAAATCAGCACAAAGAGCAAAAAAAGTGCGCAAAAATCCTATTTACGCAGAGTTTAACGCACGTTTAGAGAGTATTGATGCAACAATCAGGCGGCTGGCGCTGCATTATGCCAACGAAAACGGCAACAAATACCCTACCCCGGCCATCCTTCATACGCTTTTAGATGGCTCAGGCATAAGAGACGGCAAGAAAAAAGAGCCGGTTACCTTTCTGTCTTTCTTTTCAGATTTTATAACACGGTGCGAAAACGGTACCCGGTTATTTAATGGCAAACCATTGTCAGAAGGTACGTTACGATCATACAGAACTACAAAGAAATGCCTGGAGACATACCAGACAGCTACCAATAAAACGGTAAACTTTAACACCATAGACCTGGCATTTTACAACCATTATAAAAATTATCTCAGTAAGAAGCTGGAGCAATCAACAAACACCATCGGCAAGAATATCAAAATAATAAAAACAGTACTCAACGATGCCACAGTATTAGGCGTAAATAAAAATCTCGCCTACAAGAGCGGCTTCACAAAGCTCACTGAAAACACAGACAGCATCTATCTTACAGAGACAGAGTTAGCAGAACTAAGCACCATAAAGATTAGCAGCAGTTTAGAAAGTGTAAGAGATCTGTTTATTGTTGGCTGCTACACCGGGCTCCGGTTCTCTGATCTGTCAACATTACAGCCGTCGCAGATCAGCGCCAATGGCATGATCACAGTAACACAAACAAAAACAGGTAACCCGGTAATGATTCCGGTACACAGCGCTGTAAGCAAGATCATAGAAAAATACAATGGCAATTTACCTGCAGCTATTAGTAACCAAAAAACAAATGACGCTTTAAAGCTAATCGCCCAGGCATGCCCGTTGCTGCAAAAAAAGCATGGTGCATCATTCACAAAAGGTGGTGTAAAAGTTTCTAAAGGAAGCAACAAGCAGCAGGCCCCGGAGAAGTGGGAGTTAGTAACCACGCATACGGCCCGGAGGAGCTTCTGCACAAATATGTATCTATCGGGCATGCCCACTATTACTATAATGGCTATCAGTGGCCACAAAACAGAGTCGGCATTTATGAAATACATAAAAGTAGCGCCTATAGAGCACGCTAACATCATAAAGAAATTTTGGGCAGAGCAGAAGCCGGGGAACACTATCGCAATATAATTCCGATCAAACCCTCAAGAGGTTCTGTATTATTTACAAGAATTATCTTTGGGCTATGAATAGGTTTAATACCTTGGTTGGGTTAAAACGATAAATGTGAAAGATAAAAAGTGGAATACAATTGGGGGGATAGTACTTCTCTGTTTTTGCATTTTAATGATGCTAAATGGTTTTTACCGCACCTATCAATTGTCGCATAGTCATAGTTTAAGCTCTGGCTATGCATTGCAATGTTCGGCGGGTGGAAAAGGAGCTACAGGATATGTTGATTTTAGCTTTAAATTAAATGGGAAAAGTATTAATACCTCCTGCGCATTGGATGAAAGCGAAATTAGCATATATGATTGTCAGACTTATCTCGCGGGGAAGTATTTTCCTGTAATATATAATCCAGATAATCCGTCAAATGCAAAAATGCTAATGTCCGTAAATGATTTTAAAAAATATGGTTATGATTTCCCTGATAGTCTTCATTGGGTCCTGAATTATATAAAAAAAAGATAAATAATGAATGCCCAAGTTTAATGCCTATAGAGCACGCTACCATCATAAAGAGATTTTGGGCAGAGCAAAAACCGGCATAGGCATTATGATGAATTTGCACACTGCTATTTTAATCGCTTACAGCCAATAGATAATAGGTTCGCATAAAGCAATTAAATGGAACAAGGTTACAGTATAGGATACTAACACCCAAGCAACCTGCCCGGATAAGAAAGGCACGATACAAAAAAGTAAAGGATACTGAAGTGCAGCCTTTTTAGTTAATAATGTTTTGTAGGTTTATGTAAATAAACCTATGAGAAATTATTATTACAAATTATTACTACCATTTATTTTAATGGCAATTTCATCTTGTAAGGATGGTTATAAAGCACGCCTAACTGAAATGTGGTGGGTAGTTACTGAGGTTAAAATTATCAATACAAATCAAAAAGTACGACTAAGCAATAACGAGATTGAATTTTCCGAAAATGGCATCTGCCAGTTACCTCGGATTGCATCGGATAATTGGAACGATAATAGAGAAGCGCGATGGACATATTTCAAAGAAGATGGTAATAGTTTCATACTCATAAAATCAAAAAATATTTTCAATGGAAAATATCTATATTATTTAACCAATGATCCAGTAACTATTTTTAAAATGACACTGACGTCAGACAGCTTGGAAATAGCTTGCGCACCTGCGAAATTTTCCAACATAAAGTGAAAATTTGTTTATTATCTCTATCGGCGTACAATTGGGTATTACTACCATTGCACTTTAATTTCCTAAACTTTTAGAATTATTTTTTGTTATTCCTAAACTATTCGTATTTTTACCTCACAATTAGTACAAATCAAACCTAATTGAGCGTAAAAACATGGATTTATTACACGTCACTTCATTCGAGGATATGCCTGCCGGCATACAGTCATTATTGGAAATGAATTTGAGGCTATTCAATGAGATAGCAGACATAAAGAAAGTAATCACGCCTCCGGGAAAGCCGTCATTCATTACCCGCGCTGAGGCAGCAGCCGTGCTCAACATCAGCAAAAACACGCTTGATTCATACACACGCTCAGGCATCGTGCAAGGCTATAGAGTAGGTACAAGAATTCTTTTTAAAGAAGACGAGATCACCGCCAGGGTAACAAAAATAAAATCAGCGGTAGTACAGTAACCTTTGTCAGCCTGAGCATAGTCGAAGGCAGCCTGCCTGTCCCGATTATTTCGGGGAGCATTGCCGAAGGCAAAAAAAAATCCCTGCCCGGTTACCAGCCTGCAGGGACACAAAAATTTGTTGAAATCGACAGCGCAAATTTACGCAATTCCTACCATTCAACAAATTTTTAGCATTGTCAGCCTGAGCATAGTCGAAGGCAGCCTGCCTGCCCCGATTATTTCGGGGAGCATAGTCGAAGGCCAATTACCATTCACCGCTAAAAATTTACCATGGCGAAACTTAGAGATGCTATAAAGGCAGATGCTCTTAATACTCCCGCTCCCCTGGAGAGGGCCGGGGAGAGGCCCGCTAACCAATCAGACAATCTAAAGTTAGTACTGCAGACACAAATAAAACTCCGTGAGGCAGTCGCTAACGAAATCAAATTTTCCCAACCGATCCTGGAGCAAGCCGGTAACCCGGTGATCTTCCCGCATACTATCAACGTATTTCAGGGGCAGGCAGGCGTACATAAAAGCCGCCTGGCAGAGATCGTATGCGCATCACTCTTGAAAAGCATGGCTGCAGCCATGAGTTATTAGGTTTCAAGCGCACAAACTTAGACGCTATACACACAGTCGTTTATGTTGACACAGAAAGAAACCTCCGTGAGCAACTACCTTATGCGCTGCAATCAATACAAATCAAAGCAGGCTATAAGCGGGAAGATGTTTTACAAAACTTTCAGTACATATCGCTGCTGCAGGTGCCGCGCAAAGAGCGTTTTAACTGCCTCAATGAATATCTCACCTACCTACGGCATACAAACACCAACCCGCTTTTTATCGTCTTGGACGTCTCTACAGATTGCATCGAAGATTTCAATAAAACCGATAAAAGCATGGAGTTAATAGACCTCATGAACGTAGCGGTTAACGATCACAATGCCATCTTCCTTTGCATCATACATGAGAATCCAAACAGCGAGAAAGCCCGCGGCCATTTCGGTACAGAACTGATGAACAAAGCCTCCACAGTACTGCAGGTGGGTTTTGAGAAAGACGGCCAAAATAAAGACACCAACCTCATCAGGGCAAAGTATATGAAATGCCGGAGCTCGGCAAGGCATACGCCATTTTATTTCAAGTACTCTACAGACGATAAAGGCTTAGTCCTGGCATCAGCTGCCGACATCAGCAACATAGCAAACAGTAAAATACAAAAAGCGCCTGTAGAGGACATCAAAGAGCGGTTAGAATTATACCTGGGTGATGGTTGCAAGATGGAGCGCCGCGAGTTGATCAACAATCTCAAAAAAGATTTCGACGCTGTAGAAAGGACTATCGAGGAACGGCTAAAAACAATAATAGACCAGCAATCAGTACTCACAAATAATGCCGGCATGCAGTGCACACTCACTAAAGAAAACATAGCAAAGATAACCTGTTATTATTTGGTGCTACAACCCTTTTAACCCACTACCCTCTTGACTATTTAACCAATTAACCTTTTAACCAATTAACCTTTTAACCAATTAACCTTTTAACCAATTAACCCTCTCAAACATGATAACCGAAGCATTAAGATTACAGCATGAATCCATAAAAGCAAACATCAATATTATTGATGTAGTCAGGCACTACACGCCATTAAAGCAAGAGGGCAGCAACTATATTTGTAAGTGTCCGTTTCACAATGAAAACACACCGTCATTCAAAGTAAGTAAAGCCAAAGGCATATACAAATGCTTCGGTTGCGGGGCCTCCGGCGACGCTATAAAGTTTGTCCAGGAGAAAGAAAAACTTAACTACATGGAAGCCATGCAGTGGCTGGCTACATTCCACCACGTGCCGTTAGATAATTTACAATCATCACCATCAAAACAAAAAAATGAACAAATCCGGCCATCGTATATTCCTAAAGATATATTTTACCATTCACTCAGCAATTATCAAAACAACAATTTCGTACAGTTCCTGCACACAATTTTTGATAAAGAAATTGTAGACGAAATAGTAGAAAACTATTACATCGGCACATCTACATACTATAATGGTGGTACAGTATTCTACCAGGTGGATAGCGAAAGCAACGTACGCACAGGTAAGATAATGCCGTACAATCCGGTAACCGGCAAAAGAGACAGGGAAAAGAAACCTGCCAGTAATTGGGTACATTCCGTTTTAGCAATCAAAGATTACCACCTGCAGCAATGCTTTTTCGGTGAGCACCTGATAACAGAAAATCCATTGGCGCCTATCAACATCGTTGAGAGTGAGAAAGCCGCCTGCCTGGCTTCAGTATGGTTTTCAGATCTCGGAATATGGATTGCAGCCGGAGGCAAGGAAGGTCTTACGGCCACTAAATGCCAATCATTAAAAGGCAGGAACGTTATACTATGGCCTGATAATGACAGCCTGCAAGAGTGGCAAGCTAAAGCAAAAAGCATACCCTGCGCCAGCATCAAAGTAAGCACAGCGCTTTTTGTCAGCCGGAACGCTGTCGAAGGGCAGGATAAAGCGGACATAGCAGATTACATCAGTAGCCCAACGGCCCGTGATGAGTTAATAGACGAGTTCCGCCAGGCCCTTATAGACTACCGCGAAGATGAACACGGCATGGCTGGCCAGTGGCAGATCTGGGAGCAATTCAAAAAGAAAGGCCTAAGAATGATGGACCGGGTACAATGCTGCCAGCAGTTAATAAATGACAAAATATTTTTACCGGAAGAATAAAAAAAACATCGGTGGGATTTATATACAAAAAAGATACGAAAAAATTTTGCATATATTCAACTTCGATCGGATAAACATTTACAACGATACTGCGATGAATATACGCAGCATTTTAATAACCGAAATGAAGCAAGTGACACTAAATTTGCCAAGGCCGTAACAGCAACAAGAACGGCAAGAATTACTTATAAGCAATTGATTGCAAAATAATTCTTACCTTTGTACCGTGTTAAACAGGAATGCCCCTTGTGGAAACAAGGGGCAAAATAGCTGGTAACTATTTCCTGCCATAGGTTGTAAAGGACTTTTACTGTAGCTGCCGTGTTTCGATTCCACAAATGCGGCTAACGACTTGACAGAACTTTAGGAAGCTGGTAATATATATTTGTTACCCTTTACACAGTAAAGTTTCACTTCCTTGACACTATGTATGTACGCCACGCGGACGTTTATCTAAATAGGGGCCTCCAAGCCCCTTTATTCCTTATAATGTACCATTATATCCAAGTAGCTGGTTTAACATATGTTTCTTCGTACCGCTCACTTACTACATTATCAGCAAACTGACTTTGCGCAAACTTCGCCCTACCGATTACAAACCAGGCACTCGCTGCTTCTTTAACGGTATCATTTTGCCTGTCCGGTGGAAAAGCAACAACCACCCTTTTATTTTTGAAATGCTCTCTAATAATAGTAACTGGTGGTATTAAATCCGTGTCCCCAGATATTAATACAGCCGTATCAAATAGGTTCATATGCGCATCGTGAAGCATATGTGATGCGATGGCCACATCAGTTCTTTTTTCTTTTGGGGTTTGGGTGTCTTGCCCACAAACCCCACAGCGATTAATATCCATATTAAACCTCCCAAAAATTATTTGTAAATTCGGAAGGGTCAACAATGCATCAATATATGTTTTTTGCCTTAGTCTTTTTTGGATATTGGTAGTGATCAAAGATGTGAAATATTTTACGCCTACCAATTTCTGATTGGCTGTTAAAAGACTCGTCGCTAAAAGATTTAGGTCTAACCACATGTATCTTTCGTATCTGTTTTCTTTTAAACTAAAATACAGGTTAAATCCATCAACATAAAACATAACCCGCTCCTTTAACAATTCCGTTTCCGCCATATAAATGCTTAATTATTTTGAAAAAATTTTGTAGGTTTCAAATTAGTTCATACATTTGTGTCAACAACGCTAAGGTTTACCTTAGTTCGACGCACTCGAAAGGGTGCGTTTCTTTTTACCCAACATCATCATCCTTCTCGTTGTAAATATCAACATACGCTTTTATCACCTTTTCTATCCTTGTTAAATCTTGATCGTCATACTCGCTAGGGAATGATAGGTAAGCCATTCTTTTACCCTTTAATCTTATAGGTATTTTAATCATGCCATTATCGGGCTCCTCGTCTATTGCAATTATCCCCGTCTGCTTATCGGATGGTTTATCATTTTCAATCTTTATTGGTTCTTCATGTTTTTTTTCAGGTTCTTTATGCGGATGGCTTGTTTTAGTATCGAGTGACAACACGCTACTTGAATTAAGTAGATTATATGTTTTTAAATTTTCAAATAAAATCTCTACCATTTTCTGCGCAATCCCATCATTCATACCATGAGATCGCACGAGAACATTTACCAAACCATTCGCGCTCGGAAACACTCGGTTATTATATTCACCCAATAGCTGAGAATAGATTTGCGATGATCGCAAACTATCAACAACCCCTTGCCGTTTCTCGTTATCGTCTAAGGGTCTAAATATTTTTGTGAACAATTTGGTAACCATGTAACCTGTACCATGTTTTAACTCAAGCAGTCCATACTGCTGCGCCGTGCTAAGCAATGGTTTTATCGTGGATACCGATAGGTTGTGTATTTTAGAAATGTCTTCTTTTGAATGGTAGATATTCGCGCCGAGTTCCGTATATACCTTACTCACAAAAGAGATCATATAGTTTAATGACCTGGTCGGGTAAACACTGCGTTTACTATCCTTGTCTTCAGAAGCCCCGTTTGCCTCGGCAGATTCTACATTGTTTTTGACGTTTGTATCTTCCATATAATTAGATTAGGTTGACGCAAAAATAGAATGAATTGGGATAATTGCAAAATAATTTTCAAAAAAAGATATTCACAGTAATGTTAATTAAGACATTTTAGGACATTGCTGCAAATTATATGTTTTCAATTAAACCTACCAATGTATTGATTTTACTGCATTTTTTTAGGATTTTTATTAGTATATTGATGTATTTAATTGTGTGTTCAATTCAATACTAATCTAAAATGACGATGACTTATTCACATATTGCTAATTATCTTATAATCTCAAACAGTATTTCCATCTACAGGCAGTCTCTGGCAAAGGACTCACCGGCATATGAGCGCAGCGTAAAATCATTCTTTTTGTCCGGCTGGGCAGGGGTTAGCTGCCCTTCGCACATAGCCACGCACTGCAGCAATCCCCACGCCCTCGCTCAGCAAGCATAATATTTATCTTGCAAATAATAAAATACACTAATTTGTGGTAAATTAAAAAGAGTGCAACTTTGAAAGAAAAGCTTCTCACATACGGAGTTTTTGAGAATCAGCTTAAACATGTAAACGATGTTGCCAACGGGCTTGCCTGTGATTGTTTATGTCCAAAATGTTTTGAAAAATTAGTTGCCAAAAATAATCTGTCAAATAAAAAAACACCACATTTTGCACATTGTTCAGGTGCAGAATGTGCCGGCGCGTATGAAACAGCGTTACACAAATTAGCTAAGGAAGTTTTTTTTGAAATTAAAAAGCTAAGAACACCAGATTTTCGTAGAGAAAAAAAATATTTTCTCAAGGAGGGACGTGAAATTACATTTGACACCGTCCTAATTGAAAAAGCAGTATTGACTCATACCGGTGATGAAATAATTGCCGACGCGATAGGAAAATACAAGGGCAGAAATTTGATAGTTGAATTTGCTAATACTCACTTTGTGGATGATGCCAAAAAAAGAAAAATCGACATCCTTAATGATGCTTGTATAGAAATTGACCTTTCAAATCAAATTCTTGATCGCGATGCAATTAAAGAATTTCTTGTTAGTGAATCTGAGGATATTTCGTGGATAAGCAATCCTCAATTAGACAGGGAGGCTCAAGAATGTTTTGAAAGGTATCAAAAAAATCTTGCCGACCAAAAAATCCTTGATGACAAAAAGCGAGGTTATATCGAGTTTGAAGAAATAGATTTAGAATTACATTCTAAAGAAATGTATGATAAATATAAGGATGAAGGGATGAAATTTTACTTGCCAGACAAACATGGGATTGCACCTAAATGCCCCATTATACACGCGGAGTTGGCATTTTTACAATCATTGAAAATTTATAATCACCCCATTTTAAAACAAATAATTGACGGAGAATATTGGAATGGAAAAATTTATGGGCATTTTTATCATGAACGTTATATTTATTTTCAAGGGAGTAAGGTATTAATCTATCCTGACGCCGCAATAACAGGTACCAGTACGCATGAAAATGACGCGGCCTCTAAACTATTCTACCATGGCCTTAAGACTATCAGCGAGCAAATTAGTGGCAAAGGGGATTGTTATAATTGCAAGCACAAAATTGCTTGGCTGACTATTAATGGAAAAGAACATTCAGTTTGTGATTGGGAATGGTCAAAAAGAAAAAAGTAACACAACTTCCAGCGCCAGTACCCTGTCCTAACCCCAAGTATAATACCAATCTTTTTGTCCGGCTGGGCAGGGGTTAGCTGCCCATCGCACAAAGCTAAACACTGCAGCAATCCCCACGCCCACGCGCAGCAAGCATAGTATTTATTTCACGGCCACCACACAATGCCTTAGGTGAAATAAATACTACCCTTGCTTTCTGCCATCGCTGCCACCATTGGTTAAAAAACGTTCCCTGGTCAGCATACGTTCTTAATCTCAGCGCATGCTCAATAATTTTCAGAGGCAATAATAACATTCCTCATCTTCTTTACTAAACCAGGTGGCCCACTCACAAAAAAAAAGTTGTTAGTTTTGGGCATGGCGTTAAGTGATCGGGATACTTTAAGGAAAATAAACGGTGTTTTCAATGAAAGGCTCAAACCCCTTATTAACGGCTCTAATACCGATTACAACCCATTAGAATTGGGTAATCCATCCAGCATCCTGTTAAAGGTAGGAATCCCGAATTTGCCAATAGAAATGTCAGTGCAAAGGTTGATTGATAAGAAACTGCAAACTAACCACCCGTTTAGATTAGTTTCAGTCGTTCATATGCCGGAATCATTAGCGATTCCGATTGCTATATTTCAAAGTAAAACAAGAGCAGAATGTAAGGTCTTACTTACAGATATGGAGCATGAAGGCGTTAATTTCGTTGTGATAATAGAACCCAACAGACCAAAAGGTAAATTTTTTGTAAATGACATCAGAAGTGTATATCCGAAAGATAATATTACAGACATACTAAGATGGATTGCACAGGATGGGCTTCTTGAATATTGTGACAAAGAAAAAGTCCTCAATTGGATAGGTAAACAGCAGTCCAATTCCGCTGAGGTTACCCATCTTATTGAGGACAGTGTAAAAGTAGTGAATAAATCTTAATTCCAAACAATTTCCCTGTATAGTTAACTTTTTCTTATGCTTCATTGTATAGAAAATAAGAGTTCTTTCATACCCCATGCAGATACCGGCAAATCCCGCAGTTTGGCGAGTTATTATGAATGAAAAAACTCATTGCAAACTGACTACATTTTTGTTTAAAACAGGTATAACATCAATCTATTTGTCCGGCCGGGCAGGGGTTAGCTGCCCCTCGCACAAGGCTAAACACGGCAGCAATCCCCACGCCCCCGCTCAGCAAGCATAGTATTTATTTCACGGCCACCACACTATGCTTTAGGTGAAATAAATACTACCCTTGCTTTCTGCCAACGCTGCCACCATTGGTTAAAAAACGTTCCCTGGTCAGCATACGTTCTTAATCTCAACGCAGGTTCATAGGCCAGTGGTCATAGCGGAAATTTGCCAAACATCTATTTGTCTGCCGCTATGCCACTGTTCCGGCAGACACTATAGCCCTGTAACCCTCGCTACCACGGCTAATGCTCATTACAGGTCTATGCTGCCTCCCTCTCAGATCTGTCCGCGCCCTGCGGCTGGTATGCAGTACGGGTGCCTTCTCATAGCAAGCCAACGCTACACAGGGCTAATGCTCATCTGCTATGTTCCCGGCCCCCTCCTGCATCCAGCATCGCGGCCAACGCACAGCGCACCCCGAAACGCACAAGGCCTATGCTTCTCTGCGCTTCAGCCAAAGGGCGGGCGCGGGGCGTTACGTAATCCATTATGACGCATATCTTTTAGTCTGCCTCCGGCGGGGCCTCCATGTCCGGCCGGGCCAGATATGGTTTATATATCGAAGAAAGGTTGCGCCGAGGCGGCGAGGGAGGGTGCCTGCGAGCGACTAACGGACCATCAGCAACCCGACGCGATTAACAAAAAACATGACGTTTGCAATTGCAAACCCCTATATATGGGTTTGCAAACGTTCAAACGTCTTTTTACTGGTATGGCCATTGCCTTTTGACCTTCCCATTATCATCTTTAGTATATATTTCGCGCTTTATGTGAGGTGTATCAATCACCTGTTTTTCTTCAGGGGGAGCCTGCACAACTATTTCTATATTTTCAGCAATACTGGGTAACTCCCCGGGCAGCGCCTCCGGGGCGTAGTCAGATAATTTTTCAAGTAGATGTGTTGGTTCTTCCTCGGCACTTTGCCAATCATCAGGAGTTACTATTTCAATCGGCCTAATAATATCATCATAGTGAGTAACATCTACCTGGTATTTATCGTTCCAAATTTTTCTATTTCGGTTCTTCAACCAGAAGATCCCAGCGGTTACATTAGGCGGGTAGTTTTCAACAATATCTGTTTTCTCTACCTTACCTTCAATCACGTTTACCAATGTTTTAGTCAGGGAGAAGCCATTAGCGGTTTTATACAGGCTTTCCGCCACGGTTGCATCAGCGATAACCTTACCACGCTTTAAAGCGTCTGAAAAGTGGCAATACGCGCGTTTCCATAAATCGACCGTGGCGGGGCTTACACAAAAGAAATCCGCAAGCTGGTCATCAGTGGCGCCGAGGAGGCAAAGCTTATAAGCCTGTTCCACATATTCCTCCCGGAATTTTGATTTCCTCCCGCGGGAGGGGATATTTTGGGCATTTTTCATACCCTAAGTTAAGCTATTTTTATCGTATATTCTTTTTATGGAGCATATAAATTAGTTAATTTTTATGCGTCCATCAGCAACCGTGCAGGCCATCAGCAACCCTACTTTTTCAACGCCCGTAAAAAAGCCCGTAAAAAAGAGAAAACCCCTGAAAGCTGCTGCTATCAATGGTTTCAATGATTGTAAAGTGGTCTCTCAGGGACTCGAACCCTGGACCCGCTGATTAAGAGAAGGCGTTTGAAACTATCTTTTTGATGCTAAAAACGCAATGTTACAAATCTTCAAATGCTTGCCTGTCAAGCAAAGAAGCCAATTAAAAACTCAAATATTGCATTTTTGATGCTTTAAGGCAAACATTCCGCCAGAAGCACTTTGGAGACAACTTTACTGCAAGTTGCACTGCAAGTATTTGAAGGTCAAATGACCTTTTTAAATTGATATCGGGGAAAATCGCATTTGCATTTTTTGTTGGTTAACAATGAAAACACTATCTAAAGTTAGATTCATTTCGGTCCACTTTGTGCTGACAATTTGCAGCTGTTTATTTCTTTATAGATCGATAAAATATCCACCTATACAAATGGGCATTGATTGTTGTTAAATAAGAAAATGTTACGCTTTAACCTTTAGCATACTTGCATTAATAGCGACAACTACTGTACTTACAGCCATCAAAGCCGCACCTGCCGCAGGGCTTAGCAAAATTCCCTGGTCATACAAAACTCCTGCTGCTAAAGGCAAAGCCACCACATTGTAACCGGTTGCCCAGATCAAATTCTGTATCATCTTGCGATGAGTTGCTTTGCCAAACAGTATCAAGCTAACAATATCTTTCGGGTTACTGTTAACCAAAATAATTCCGGCCGTTTCTGCGGCTATATCACTGCCACTGCCAACCGCAATGCCAATATCAGCTTGCGCCAATGCCGGTGCGTCGTTTACACCATCTCCAGTCATCGCAACAAATTCTCCTTTGCTTTGCAGTTCTTTTATTTTTGCTAATTTTTGATCTGGCAATACTTCGGCAATATAACTATCCATCCCTAACGTATCACTTACACTTTTTGCTACTT
>Ga0206890_1184_pt1 | contig 19195 bp, 12 predicted proteins | sample Alteio_BWOrgHeat_58_FD_152960 | JGI IMG/M metagenome (GOLD analysis project Ga0206890, IMG submission 152960) | Enriched cells from forest soil in Barre Woods Harvard Forest LTER site, Petersham, Massachusetts, United States - Alteio_BWOrgHeat_Nextera6 ... | reverse complement strand
AAATTACCTCAAAACAGTTCGGTTATTACGGTGGTTGATCTTTCAAAACCCAGCCATGAAAAGCGCATGTGGATAATTGATGTGCTGTCTAAGCAGCTATTGTTAAATACATGGGTAGCCCACGGACAAGGAAGCGGTGATGATTTGGCCACCCAGTTTTCGGACATTAATGATTCGCACCAAAGCAGTTTAGGCTTTTATTTAACCGATAATGTTTATATGGGCAAACACGGCCGCTCATTACGGTTAGACGGTTTGGACGAAGGTTTTAACAGCACCGCCCGTGCCCGCGATATTGTATTGCACTCGGCCCCTTATGTAGGCCAAAAAACAATTAATGAAATGGGCCGTTTGGGCCATAGCTTTGGTTGCCCTGCCGTTGCCCCCGAAGTTAGGGACGAAGTGATAGACGCCATTAAAGGCAAAACCGTATTATTTATTAGCGGTAACGATAGCAACTACACTTCAAAATACCTTGACGAAAGCGACCTGGCTAATTTTGCTGCTGATACTACATTAGCTTCAACAATAGCAGGTACCCGGTAAGTTTTAAATGTTTTTGGCCAAAGCGGCATAAAGCACTACGTCAAGCCCGTAAACATCTTTGCGAAATTGCAGCGTTCCGCCGGCATCTGTCCAGCAGGTTACGTAGGTAATATAAACCGGCACTTTAGCAGGCAAATAAATAGTGGTTGGGTCGGGTTTATCTGCTGCCATATCTTTGGCTATCAGGTCATACTTACTGCCGGTGCCAAATAAATTAAGCGCAAGGCCCTGCGGGTTACCCAAACGCACACACCCATGACTTACATCGCGGTCTGCTTTTTTAAATGCTGATTTTACAGGCGTGTCATGCAGGTAAACACTGCTTTTATTTTTAAACAGGAACTTGATCTTCCCCAATGAGTTTTCATCGCCGGGTTTTTGCTTAAACTCATAGTCCGAGCCTTCTTTGGCTGCCGCTGCCCAGTTGATAGATTCTGTATCTTCAATTTTATCGCCGTTTTTAAAAACGTCGATCCCCTTATTGGCTAAGTAAAATTTATCGTCCTGCGCGGCTTTAATAATTTCTTTGGTTACAATACTTTGCGGTATGTTCCAAACAGGGTTAACCTCCACACTGTGTATCAGGCTGTTTAGCTGCGGTGTTTCGTGCGAAAATGGTTTATCAATTTTAGCGGTATCGGTATAGGCCGCCAGGCTGTATGAATTGGTTTTATTGCGCCCTTCGCCCACACAAACCTTCATATTTAGTACCGATTTGCCGCTATCCATTACGTCAAGCGTATAATCGGGGATGTTAACAATTACATACTTGTCTTGCGTGGGTTTATTTTTCCACCTTAAACGTTCCAGGTTAACAATTATAGCGCGTTTTGTTTCTTCCTGCGATATTCCGGGAACCGTTGTGCCATCAGCCAATGCTTTTTGTAACAATATATATTGCGGGTCTTTAGGCTGTATGCTGTCTAAATAGGTCTTCAAGTTTGTGCGATGAAAAACCTGGCTCATTGACACGCTATCGGGTCGTTTGGTATCAGTAAAATACCGGGCATACACCCACTTCGGGTTTATCGCTCCGTATTGCAGATCGTTAGAGTAGGTGATGAGCGAATTTGCTGTAAGCATTTCCAACTCCGCCATATCATGGTAGGCTTCGTCTAATGTTTTAACACCCTTTTTAGCATAAAATTTATTGATCAGCGCTGCAATCTCTTCACTCTTAAACTGTTTAGCGTCAAGGCCATGTTCGCCTGCTTTCCCGTAATAACTTATTGCGGCTTTTAGGTCGCCGTTAAACAGGTGGTCCATTACAAATATGGGGTCATAGTCATTTTCGTCATAATACGTGCTTATCAAATTTGGATAGGCCAGTTTTGATTTTTCATCAGCCAGTACTTTTTTAAATACTTCGGCAAAACCTTCGGGGGTAACATCTTTAAAAACCTTATTTTTGGTTTTGGTGTATAGTATATTACCCATGTCTGAGCGCTTTTTTTTACAGCTTTGAAAGGTTAGGATAAAAACGAAGAATAATAATATATAGGCGAGAGGGTATTTCCTGGTGGATATGATCATTTTTGAGTTAGTATATGTTGACGTATAGCAATTGCCATACCATAAAAGTAAATAAAACAGGTAATATATTTTAATGTGAATTAAGAGTCAGGAACCAAGAGCCAGGAATCAAGAATAATAAGTTGGAGAATAGATCTGAAAAAAAGGAAAAATTCAGCCAGCATAGGACAATAAAAAACTCTTTTTTACTTTTTTATCTTGGCTCTTGACTCTCACAAATAATAATATGGAAAAGAATAATAAACCTGAAGTATGGCTGCGGGGGCCGGTTGAAGGTATCATACCTTTATTACAGCCTGTTGCCCATGCTTTATTACAGGCCAGGGAAGAGGTTAACGCGTTGATGTTTGATTTTCCTGAAATATTGTTGTGGGTACAACCGGTAGGGATGGCTTCGCCCGGTTTTCATTTGCAGCATCTTTCGGGTATTATTGACCGTCTTTTTACTTATGCCAAAGGCGAGGGACTTACCGACCATCAGCTGCATAAATTAGCCACAGAAGGAAAAATGCCCGAAACAAGCTACAGTGTTATGAATTTATTGGAGGTATTTAACCGCCAGGTTGACGGGGCTATTAAACAATTAACCCTGGCAGATGAATTAACCCTTACCGAAAAACGGGGCGTGGGCCGTAAGCAATTACCCTCAACCGTAATTGGCTTATACACCCATGCCGCCGAGCATACCATGCGCCATGTGGGGCAGTTATTGGTTACGTCGAGGATATTGCGAGGGCAGTAACACGCTATCCAGTATTAAAAATACCCATTCAGAACTTTCTGAACGTTTTTTTTTTATCACTTTTGTATAGTTACATACCCTATTAAAAATCGTCCGATTTCTTTTTCATTATATGGTTTAGCAGGTCTATTTTTTGCATAAACAATTCGTCCATTGCTTTAAGTACACGTTTGCTGCGGCCCACGCCAATAAGTCCGCCGCTTTTACCTTTATCCACATCGTACAAAGTATGAACCTCGTTTTTATTATCTTTATCTATATAAGTGAGCAGGATATTATCAAATGTATAACGATAACGCCCCTTTTTAAGTTCAAGCTTAATATTGTATTTTAATGTCATTTGTTCATTGCCAATGCCTGTTTGGGTTTTAAAGGTGGCAGGTTCTTCAATTGAAACCGCAACAATTCCGCCTTGTTCATCATCAGTGATTATTTTAGTATTCGCAAGGCTCAGTTTGGTAATAAATGATTTGGCATCCTTATACAGGTCAGCAACAGTAAACGAAGCATCAACGTCAACTACATTACCGTAATATAAATACCTGTCTTCAGATTTATATCCGAAGGGCCCGGCTGTTTGGGCTTTTGAAATAAAAGGCAATAAAATAATTGCCGCAATTAATAATTTTTTCATGGTTTTGTAAGCGTTAATTTGCTTATTAGTTTTTTGTCGTTGTGTTGGTTTGTAACATAATTGCGCTTCGCTCTTTGTCAAGTTCAGCTAACTTATTCTGTTTCTTTTCAATTTGGGTGTTCAGGTATTTGATCTCCTTTTCATTTGCCTTTTGATCATTAGAAGCATCTTTGGCATCATTTGCCTCATTATTAGCCTTTTTTGCTTTTTGGAGTTCTTTTTTGATGTCTTTTATATTGCCTCCTGCCGCTACACTGGCTTGTTCTTTACTTTCCTGTGCAGCAGTTTGCGCATTGTCATTAGCTTTAGTGGCTTTGTTCTGATAAGTGGAAGTTTTATTTTTAGCGTTGGTTAGCTTTGTGTTTAATTCTGCTACATCAGAAGTAATGCCTTTATATTCCGTGTTTAACTTAACGGTATCCGCAGCGGTCTTGTATTTTTGGGCGTAAGCCGAGCCGGTAAATACCAGCAGGCCGAATGTGAAAACATAGCCCAGTTTTTTTAATTGATCAATCATTAGTTTTTTTATGAAGTTTGTTAAAATCATTTATTGAACCAACTGATTAACATATAGTTTTAAATGAATTGTAGATTTGATGTTTAAACAACTTTAGGATGCTAAAAAATGCAGACTTTTATAGCTACAGGATAATAATTCAACAAGGGCATAAATTATGAGCAACAGAATAAAAATAACCTTAATACTCTGTTTTGTATATGCGGCAACCTATGCCCAAACATTTAATATCAAAGATTTTGGCGCTAACGGTAATGGTTTGGTTTTAAATACCGAAGCAATTCAAAAAACTATTGATGAAGCTTATGCAAAGGGTGGCGGTAAAGTTATAGTTCCCGAAGGTGTTTTTTTAACCGGCACCATTCGCCTTAAAAGCAACGTGGAGCTTTATTTAGCTAAAGGGGCCGTTTTGTTAGGCAGCGTTAATTTATCTGATTACGAAAGAAATGCACGATGGTACGCAGTTATACTGGCTCAAAATGAACAGCATATTGCCATAACCGGCGAAGGCACAATTGACGGCCAGGGTAAGGAGTTGGCTAAAAACATACTTAAACTGGTGAAAAACGGCGCTATAAAAGACTCGCTCAAAGTTAACCGGCCCATTGAAACATTAAGGCCACAGCTAATTGAGTTTGTGGGATGCGCGGGCGTGAAACTTCAGCGTGTAAATTTAAAAAATGCATCCTGCTGGGTAGAAACGTACGATCATTGTACTGATATGGTCATTGATAGCATCCGTGTAGAAAGCACCGCATACTGGAACAATGACGGAATGGATATAGTGGATTGTAAAAACGTAAAAATAACAAACTGTAATATCAATGCTGCCGATGACGGTATTTGCTTAAAATCAAGCGACCCTCAATCAGCTTGCGAAAATATTGACGTTAGCAACTGTACCATACGATCAAGCGCGAGCGGTGTCAAATTCGGTACAGCCTCATTAGGTGGTTTTAAAAATATTAGGGTAAATCATATTTATGTTTTTAATACCTATCGAACAGCACTTTCATTAGAAATTGTTGATGGCGGTATAATGGAAAATGTAACTATAACCGATGTAGTTGCCAAAAACACGGGAGGTGCTATTTTTATTCGCCTGGGGCATAGGCGAAAAGATGTGCCCCCCGGAACTATCAGGCATATACTCATAAAAGACGTTACCGTTGAGGTGCCTAAAGGAAAGCCGGATGAAGGGTATGATATAGCCGGGCCGCCTGCAGAAGATATTTACCCGCATAACTTATTACCGGCAGAGGTGGTGGGTTTGCCCGGGCACCCGGTACAGGACGTGATACTTGAAAATATTAACATAACTTATGCCGGCGGGGCCGATAAAAAATACGCTTATGTGTCCCTCGACTCATTAGGCACCGTACCCGAACGGGAAGGCGCATATCCGGAATACAGCATGTTTGGCGAATTACCATCGTGGGGTTTTTACGCGCGCCATGCTGAAGGGTTGCAACTGAAAAATATAACCTTAAAGTATGTTGAAAATGATTTTAGGCCCGCCGTGGTTATGGATGATGTAAACGTATTAACGGTAGATGGCTTAAATATCCCAACTGCAAATGGTTTGCCTGTAATAGTATTGCGCAACGTTTTAAAAGAATCATTTAAAAATGTAAAGACCCGGTTTGGCGATAAAAAAACCATCATGAAAAAATAGGTTATTGGTGAATAATATGGCTTCCACTGCTAAATTCAAACGGGTTAAAGCATTTTGATATTTAACTATTACGAATTTTTTGTTTTTACAATATAACTGTAGATTTATATAAAATCTGCCCTATGTTAAAAAATAGCTACCTTATACTTTTGCTCTGTTGCTTTTCGCTTAAATTAAATGCTGCCCGGGCTTCGTTTAAAGCGGATAGCGTCATAAATATCCTAAAATTAACCGACCAAAATTTACGGGAGAAAAAACTGGCCATGTATATACGGTCGGTTTTTGTGAATAACCCCATTGATGAACTTAATACCGACAAAATAGGAATAGATAAACTTCTTTTACAATATAACGTGGAGAATAAAGCTGCTCTTGACTGCTTTATTGAAAGTTTATACCAAACGCGTAAGTTGAATGTAAGCGGCGCGGAAAATGCGTTGATCAAAGCCATAGAGCTGGCAGGCAAAAACAATGATCATTATTTATTATATATGTTTTTTAGTCATTTGGCATTTTTGCAAACTTACCAGGGCAGCACAATCGAGGCGGTATCAAACTTTCGGATGGCTAAAAAAGAAGCCATTATACTTAACGATGCTAATTTACAGGTGGTTATTGACATCAATATTTCTGATATATATTTCAGGAATAATTTCTATTACCAGTCATTATTCTACCTCAACCAGGCGCTGTCTATCATCAACGGACAGCAATTAAATCAACCGTTGCTTAAAGATCTCATATACAATAACAAAGCCGAAAATTATTTCAGGATGAATAAGATCGATTCCCTGGAGAAATATCATGGCCTACTTAGCGACAAAAAAGAAGGGGCTAATGGATTATACGCCTACAGGAAACGGAGTACCTATTATTTATACCTTTTGCAGCACGATTATAAAAATGCAATAGGAAGCATTTTGGCTTTGCAAAAAGATAAGTCATATCCGTTTGCTAATATTGATAAACAAAACCTGGCAGATGCCTATTACAATGCAGGTAAACCCGATTCTGCAAAGTATATAATTAACCAGTTGTTAGCCGATAGATCAGAAAACAATCATCCCGAAATAAAATTCCACCTGTATGAAGTATTAGGGAACATTGCCGAAAAAGAAAACGATTATAAACAGGCCGTTTATAATTTAAAAATGGCCTTGCAACAATCTGAAGACCATATCAGCAGGCTGGCGCAGGTAGAAAATATTACATCGCAAATAAAAATCGATGAAATGCAGGGCTCTTATATTCAGCGGGAAGAAAATTATAAAGCAGAACGTCTATGGCTCATATTCGCGGTGATAATTACCCTGTTGGCCATTGTAATTGTAACCCTGTTTTATAGGAGCGCCAAACAAAAAAGGTACTATGAAAAGCTTTTGTTTGATACCAAGAAAGAAGAGCTTTCCTTTATAAACTCGCATGAGGTACGCAGGCACCTTTCAAATATATTGGGCATAATCGAAACCATAAAGTACAGCGACGATAAGCACAATGAATATATACAATTAGAGGATTATCTCTTATCGTCGGCCCAAAACCTGGATACCGCTATAAAAAATATTTCAGAAAAACTGTCCAATTGATACCAAAAAAACAAGCCGCGAAACATAACCAGTATTATATAAATGCTATGCGATTTAATCTTTACGCAAACGTTTGCGCAGTGGTTGTTTTATATTAAATACGCCACATAACAGGGTAATAACTAAATTGCACGCCATTATAAATCAAATAATTTTTTCAAAAAAGTGATCCATAGTATGTTAAAGCGCATTTTTATTGCCGCTGCTGTTGTTGTTTTGGTTGGTTTGTTTCAAAATACTTTCGGTCAAACGGTAAATATTATTCCATATCCGCAAAGCGTTAAAAAAATACCGGGCGAATTTGTAATTAATAAGAAAACCAAAATTGTTTATAGCCATTTGAATACTGAAATAGCAGTAGCTGTTGAGCCGTTGGTTTTAAAACTTCAAAAGGCAGCAGCAATTAAGCTAAAAAGTGCCGGCACAAGGCCGCGTAATAACTTCATAGCCGTTGAACTAACTGATCAGGTAGCACAACCCGAAGGCTACCGGCTAACCATTACGCCGGATAATATAGAGATCAAAGCAGGCACACCTACGGGTGTTTTTTATGCTATTCAGTCCCTCCTTCAGTTGCTTCCGGTTACAATTGAAAGCGCTGATGTGGTTAAAAACATACAATTGAAAGTCCCCGCAATGCAAATTGAGGATGCCCCCGTATTCTCGTACCGGGGTTTAATGCTTGATGTGGCTCGCCATTTTATGCCTTATAGTTTTTTAGAAAAAATGGTTGACCTGATGGCTATGCAGAAAATGAATACCCTGCACCTGCATTTAACGGATAGCCAGGGCTGGCGCTTCGAGAGTAAAAAATACCCTAAGTTAACCCAGGTAGGCGCTTACCGTAAAGGTACCCCTTTAAATACGACGTATGATTACGCTTCGAGGCCCAATGATACGCTTTATGGCGGTTACTATACACAAGATCAGTTACGCAAGCTGGTTGCTTACGCTAAAACCAAATTCATTACCATAATCCCCGAGATTGAAATGCCTGCCCATTCAAAAGCGGCACTGGCTTCTTATCCGCAACTGGCTTGTTTGGATAGTACCGGCCACGCGTTTGCGTACCCTGCGCAAATACAGGATGAATACTGCACCAAAGATTCAACCTTCACTTTCCTTACCGATATATTGACCGAAGTGATGGATGTTTTCCCATCAAAATATATTCATATAGCCGGTGATGAGGCCAGCAAAGTAAATTGGCGCAAATGCCCTATATGCCTTAAAAGGATGAAGGACGAAAACCTGAATTCGGTAGAGGAGCTTCAAAGCTATTTTATAAAGCGGATTGAAAAGTTTGTAAATGAAAAAGGGCGAAACATTATAGGCTGGGATGAAATTTTGGAGGGCGGCTTAGCGCCTAACGCGACAGTAATGAGCTGGCGGGGCGAACAAGGCGGCATTGATGCCGCCAAACTGGGCCATAAAGTAATTATGACACCCGGCGAATATTGTTATTTTGATCATTACCAATCCATTAACCCCACCGAGCCACCGGCATTTGGAGGGTTAACCACGCTTGCTACGGTATATGGCTATCATCCTATACCCGCCGGGCTCACTGATGAGCAGGCAAAACTGATAACCGGTACGCAAGGCAATTTGTGGACTGAATACGTGCCAACAACAACTCAGGCCGAATACATGTTTTTCCCACGCTCAATAGCGTTGGCCGAAGCCGCCTGGAGCAAGGATAAGCAACCTTACGACCAGTTTCTGAACAGGCTGTTGACTTACTTAAAACGGTTAGATTACCATAAGGTTAACTACTCGCGCCATTTGTTTGATATTAAAATAAATACCGCTACCGACTCGCTGACCCACCAGTTAAAAGCGGGTGTTGTGGGTATCCCTACCGGTTATGATGTATATTATACAATGGATGGGTCATTACCCACCGAAAACTCGGCTAAATACACCTCGCCGGTTAATATAAACGGCAATGTGAACCTTAATGTTGGTGTAATATATAACGGGCAACTGGTTGATGATGTGCAAAAATCATTCACCTTGAATAAGGCTACCGGGCGGCCTTCCTCATTAAAAATACTGCCTAACAGGTACTATAACAAGGGGGGAGAACATGCCTGGAACAACGGGATATTAGGAAGCGATAACCGGTATAATGATGACGAATGGCTGGGATGGAATGGGCAGGATTTTGAAGGCACAGTTGACCTGGGCACACCGCAGGATATACATACATTAACCGCCAGGTTCTTCAATAAACCTAATGATTGGATATATATGCCTTTATGGGTTAGCGTATCAGTTTCAGATAACGGCGTTGATTTTAGGGAAGTTTCGAGAAAAACCGATCTGCAAACAGATAAGCAGGGGCTGCAGGTATTGAAAATGGATTTAACCGATGTTAAAGCAAGGTACATAAAAGTAACCGCGAAATGTTACGGTACCATCCCTAAAGGTGGGGCAGGAGAGGGCAACCCTGCTTGGCTTTTTGTTGATGAAATTAAAATTGATTAAGTATATTTTGAATAGCGTTCCAATTTGACCAAACTTTTATAGTAGTATATTAATTATTAAAACAGGGATATTTTAAGAAAATATATGTCTTATAATACGCTTTCTGATACTCAACTAACTGATCTGCTGCATGGAGGAGAAGAAGGCGCGTTTGATGAAATTTACAAACGTTATTGGAAAGTAATATACAACCAGGCATACAAAAGGGTAAAAGATGCCGAAATAGCCGAAGATATAGTTCAGGATGTGTTTGCCGACTTATGGGTGAAAAAAGCTAAAAGAAGTATTGAATGTTTAGGCTCATACCTTGCCTCTGCAACCCGCTACCAGGTTTTTATGCTGTACAAAAAGAATAGTAAGCTGCCCTTTTTTGAAAAGCCCCTGGAGTTTACCCCCCGATCAGAATTATTCGCCGACTCCGTTTACGAAGTAAAGGAACTAAAGCACTGCATAAATGAATGGATGAGCTTGCAGCCCGAAAAGCGAAGAGAGGTTTTCAGGTTGAAGTTTATGGAAGATAAGTCCACATCAGAGGTTAGCGAAATATTAAACATATCGCAAAAAACCGTACAAAATCAGTTTATTATTTCTATACATAGCCTGCGCTCAACTTTAAGTAAGCTGCTCATAATGATATTGTTACTGGTTATGAGATGAGCCGTTTCTGAGACCGGTAAAATATATTTTAATAACGCATGGGATATTATACCCGTTTTATATACTGTATATATATAACGTTATAAACCATGTCTGCCCAACTGACAAAACAATTCCTGGAGTTAAAAAAGAAGTATTTGAATGGCACGGCCACGCCTGCCGAAATTCAATTACTTGAACAGTATTATGACCTTTTTGCCGGTGAGCCGGATGTTATTGACCAGCTTACCGAATCGGAAATAGCTTTATTGGAAAACAATATAAAAGAAGGCATCACCAACAAGATCAATAACAGGGAGAAACCAATTACCCCGCTGTATGTCCGAAACCTTATGCGTGCCGCGGCGGTGCTGGTGTTTATCTCGGCCGGTATCTATTTCATACGCTCATACACAAAAAATGTTCAACAGGTAGCCGGCAACAAAGTTTATAAAAACGACATCGCGCCTGGCGGTAACAAGGCCACGCTAACCCTTGCCAGTGGCGCTAAAATTGTTTTGGAAGATGCCCGCAATGGCGCTTTATCAAAACAAGGCAATACAGTTATCACAAAATCGGGCAGTCAGTTGGCATACAATACAGCTATAAACGCAGTTAAAGGCACGGCAAATGCGGCTACTACCACCACAGTTGACTATAACACCATAACCACTCCAAAAGGTGGCCAATATAACCTGGTATTAGCCGATGGCACAAAGGTTAAACTAAATGCCGCATCGTCATTAAAATATCCCACAGCCTTTGCCGGCAAAGAGAGAAATGTTGAACTAACCGGCGAAGCGTATTTTGAAGTGGTTAAAAACAAGGCCATGCCATTTAAGGTAAAAACCGCCAATCAAACAGTTGAGGTATTAGGTACGCATTTCAACATTAATGCTTATGCAGACGAAGCGGCTATTAAAACAACCCTGTTTGAGGGCAGCGTAAAAGTATCATCAGGCACAAACATGATGGTCATTAAGCCCGGCCAGCAGGCTGTTGCTGATAGTGAAAACTCACTTCAACTGGCTGATAATGTAGATACCGATGAGGTACTGGCCTGGAAAAACGAGATGTTCCAGTTTAATGAGGCAGATATAAAAACCATAATGCGACAAATAGCCCGCTGGTACGATGTGGATATTGAGTTCAAAGGGAAATTACCGCCCGATTTGTACCGCGGAAAAATATCAAGGAACGTAAATGTATCGGAGGTACTTAAGATACTGCAATTAAGTGGTGTAAACTTTACTATAGAAGGGAGAAAGATCATTGTAACATCATAGTAAGCATCCCTTTAAGGTTAGCGGCAAGGTCGCTTAACTGATGCTGATAAAAAAGCCGAAAGTGTTACGAGCACTTTCGGCAGTACAGCTGGGCCAAATAAAAAATGTGTTAACCAAATCTATTATAAACCCAAAACCAAACAAAAGTATGGAATTTTCTACTCTTTATGAGCCGCGAAATGAATATAAGCAGCCCAATAAAATCTTCCTGGTTATGAAGCTGATAGCTATAATTTTAATGACCGCTTGCCTGCATATCAGTGCAGCAACTTTTAGTCAGAATATTACCCTTTCAGAAAAACGAGCCTCTATCGAATCAGTATTAAATAAAATTGAGAAACAGAGCGGTTATACCTTTTGGTATAAAGTTGAACTGGTTAAAAAGTTGCCTAAAATATCATTGAACGTAAGTAACTCAAGTATCGAAAAAACACTCGAAACCTGTTTTAAAGATCTGCCTATAACTTATACCATAGTGCAAAACACTATTGTTTTAAAACCTAAAACGACAGAGTCTTCAGCGGTTCAGATAATAAATGCTGATCCTATTAACGTAAAAGGTAAGGTAACCGATGATCAAAATACGCCGTTAGCCGGGGTTACTGTAAGGGTAAAAGGCACTAAGACTGTAACTGTCACCGATGCAAACGGGGGGTTCCAGATAAACGTTCCCGACAAAGAAGCTGCTCTTGTGTTTTCTTACATCAGCTATATCACCAAAGAAGTGGTTGTTGGTAATAATACCAATATTTCAGTTAGCCTTGAAGCTGCCGAGAATAAATTGACCGAAGTATCAGTTACTTCATACGGTATTGAAAAGAAAACCAACGATCTGGGGTATTCTTTAACTACGGTACGGGGAGATGAATTGGAGCGTACCAATACCGTTAACCCTATTACAGCTTTACAAGGTAAAGTGGCTGGTGTGGTGATCAATACTATGAGCACTTCGGGCGTTCAATCATCACCTTTTATTCAAATAAGGGGGGCTAACACCATTAGTGGCAATAACCAGCCAATTTTTGTTATTGACGGTAATATTTTGCAAAACAATTTGCTTGGCGCAGATAATGCCGACCCTGGCTCACAGTTAAAAGACCTAAACCCGGATGATTACGAATCAATAACCGTGTTAAAGGGCGCGGCCGCTACCGCGTTGTACGGTTCGCGCGGTATTAACGGAGCGGTTGTTATTAATACCAAAAGCGGTAAAGCAGGGCAAGGCCTGGGTATTGAATATAGCACAACCTACTCCAATACCGATGTGTATAAAAATTTCATGGCGCTGCAAAACGAATACGGAATGGGCGCATACAACCGGGAAGGTAATTTTGCCCCCGATGGAACACAAACCCCAACTACCAGCAACTGGGGCCCAGCCTTTGACGGCTCAATGCACCCCGCCGACTATGACCCTACCAGGATGGTGCCTTACGTGGCCCAGCCTAATAACTGGAAGTTTTTTACCCAGCAGGGCCATTACCTTAACAATAACATTACGCTAAGCGGTGGGTCAGATGCCTCTACTTACCGGCTTTCTTATTCACATACTTCTGATGATGGCATTCAGCCTAAAAATGGCCTGAAAAGAAATGCATTCGACCTGAAATACAATAGTAAAATAAATAAGATATTTTCGACAGAAATGGGCATTAACTATGCCAACACCATCACAGAAAATTATTATAACCAAAGCCGCTACTTTTACACCAGCGGGCAAAACCTTGGTTTTAATGTGTACTATTATCCGCGTAATACCAACTTTGCCGACTGGCACAACGATTACCGCAACCCCAATAATTCTTTAATATCCGATCCATTTGGTACAGGTTGGGCACAAAGCGCATTTACTTATCTTGATAAAGACAATTATGCTAATCACGAAAACTCGTTGTTAGGATATGTATTGTTAAAAGCACAGGTAAACCCATGGTTAGATTTTAGCGCCCGGGGCAATATCAATTACTATACCCAGTTTAATGAAACAGAAGATTATGGTAACGGGGCAAATAATACCGGCGGAAGTTACGCCATAGGCGGGTCAAGCAGTACCAACTATAACCTGCTGATAATGGGCCATGCTACAAAAAAATTCATGAATGGTGACCTGAATGCCGACTTGCGTGTGCTTAACGAGTATTATGGCAATGATCTGGCACAATCTTATGCTTCAAGCACGCAGGGTGGTTTATTGGTGCCAAACCAGTTTACACTCAGCAACTCGGTAAACTCAATTTATACCAGCGCTACAAATTATACTGCAAGCCCCCAAAACCAGATGACTATTGGTGTAGGCGCAGTTTTAGACCTTAACTACAAACAATACCTTAATTTGGAAATTACCGGCCGTAATGACTGGTTATCAACACTTACTTATCCTACAAGCGTTGTTGGCGGCGCTAATAATTATTCTGTTTTTTACCCTTCAGTGAATGTGTCTTATTCTTTTTACGATCAGTATAAAGATAAAATGCCTTCATGGTTATCATCAGGCAGGTTAAGGGCCTCATTGGCTTATGTTGGTAACGCTGGCGTGGCTGGGCCTTATTCAACCAGTAACGGCTATACTGCCGGTAACGTGTTAAACCAAAATGGAGCTTCGGTTACAACAGGCACCCAGATAAACGGAAGCGTTAACCCAAATCTCGACTTAAAACCGCAAAAACAACGTGCTATCGAGATAGGTACCAATTTCTCGTTATTTAAAAACCTGGTAACGGTTGATTTTGCCTGGTATAAAAACAATACATTTAACCAGCTTTTACACATAGCGGGCGTACCTGAAACAGGGTATAGCACTTTATATTTTAACGCCGGTAACATACAAGACTCGGGCGAAGAAATATTGATCGATGTAAACCCTATCCGCTCTAAAGACTGGAACCTCGATATTGCCGTAAACGCGTCGCATAACGGCAGCAAGATCGTTAGCTTTTACCCTGGCATATCCTCATGGAATTTGACAGGCGGTTACGAAGGCGCGTCGGTTTGGGCTTACCAGGGCGGCCCGTTTGGCGTTTTACAGCTTGATCCCGGTACTACCTTTCAGTTAGATTCAAAAACAGGTTACCCTATCATCATGAACGCGCCGCGTGCTACCAATACCTCTACCAACAGCGCGTATAGTTTTGCCGATTATCAATATGCATACAATACAGCCACAGCTGCCCAGCCAAGAGTAAATATGGGTAAAGTAGAGCCAAACCTTACCGGCGGCATAACTGCCTCGCTGCGTTACAAAAGCTTTAGCATGTTTACACAGGTTGACGCTCGTTTTGGCGGATTGGTTTACTCTGAATCATATACTTATGCAATGGGCCAGGGCTCGCCGGAGGCATCGCTTAAATACCGCGACCAGGCCCATGGCGGCGTTGCGCGTATTGACTCCTACACCGGTAAAACCGTGTATAATGGCGCAGTGCCTAACGCGGTTTTTGCTGCAGGCCAAACCAGTTTGTTAAAACCGGGTGTTAATATTGGCGGTATGACATTTGCGCAGGCTTATGCCCAGGGCTTAGTTGAGTCGTGGTATGCACCCGCCTATTATGACGGTGGCCCGGGCTTTAATGGTACTTATGATTGGGAAAACGGCTTAAACTATAATGGTGCTGTAGCCACCAATACCTGGATCATGCTGCGCGAAATTTCTTTTGGTTACCAATTGCCATCCGCTTTGGTAAATAAAATAAAGGCTATACGGAGTGCCAGGTTAACCCTGTCGGCACGTAACATAGGCTATTTGTACAAAACACTGCCCGGCGATCAGAACCCCGAATCATTGCAAAGTAATGATCCGTTCAATCCCTATATAACAGGTGGTGTGCCCTACGCGCGTACTTATTCGGCTTCATTAAGTGTTAGGTTCTAAACTTTTAAGTAAAAAGAGATGAAAAAATTAAATAAATTAATGATAGGGCTGCTTACCATCGTGTTATTGGCCCCATCCTGTAAAAAGGATTTCATAAATGTTAATAGTAACCCCAGTAAGCTTAATAATATCCTGCCCGAATATCTTTTTTCGGGGGCTACGGTTGATATTGATGAGGGTACACGGCAACAGTTGATAAACCGGTATAATTTCCTGGTTTATATGCAATATATTGTGCCTACCGGTGCAAACGCTAACCTGGGCTCACATTATTGCACGCCCGGGGTACCAACAGGGCCCGATCCGGCTTTAACCTACTATAACGATTACTTTACCGGTGTAGGGGTAAGCATGAGCCGCATTGAAGCGCTTATTGACAACATGCCGGCTGCGCAAAAAGCCACTTATGTTAACCTGCGGGCTATTTGCGTTATAGTAGATACCTGGCATGCATGGCGCACAGTTGATATGTTTGGCGCTATGCCTTATACTCAAGCCTTTAATTCTACCGTTTATCCACTGCCTGCGTATGATTACGATTATACTTTGTACAAAACTTTTGACAGCAAACTTAAACAAGCTGCTGCCGATCTGCAAAGCAACGCCCCCAACCAGGTGGCGTTGGGTAACCAGGATTTCTTTTACGGCGGAATTACTGCCAATTGGCTGGCTTTCGCCAATACACTGCGCATAAAAATTGCCCAACGGTTCGAAAAAAGGGATGCTGCAAACCTTGCTGCGGTTTTAACCGATATTCAAACCAATTTTAATAGTACCGTTATTGGAAGCAACGCGCAATCATTTGGTGTTTATCATACCCAAACCTGGGATACCGTTGTTGATGATATCAATGCCATTGAAACAAGCTATGACGCAGGCTACGCCTTTGTAGAGTTCCTGAAATCAACTAATGATCCACGTTTATCGTTAATGGTAAGACAAAATGATTTTGGCACCAATTCGCCAACTTATAATAATGTTGCAGCCAATGGCGATGCTACGGCTAAGGCATTCCTTGCACAACAATCTACGCAGTCGCGTTATATAGGTAAACATGCCTTCCCACAATCAGAAGATCCTTCTTATGGTTTATCAGGCGGCGCCCGGATGCTCCCTTTTAACGTAGGTACCGGCTCACAACAGTTAGATATACTGTCACTTATACAGGGCCGTTATTTTGTAAAAGACGGGGCTTTTAAAAACGCTTTGGACCCTTTGTTCCACACCGATGAAACGTTTTTAAACGTAAACGCCATACCTATGCGCACACTTTGGCTAACCTATGGCGAAACCTGCTTTATGATGGCCGAAATTGCCAACAAAGCCGGTGGCACCGCTTTAGGCCAAACCGCGGCGCAATGGTATAATAATGGTGTAACGGCATCATTTGCACAATACTCGTCAGTGGGTGCAACCTATGGTGTAACCGGGGCTGCATCGGTTACTATGGGCGATTATCTTACCCGTTTTCCTTATGACGGCACCTTAAAACGCATATACTCACAGGCCTGGGTGCATTTAATGACCCAGCCCGAAGATGCTTATGCCATGTGGAAACGTACGGGTTACCCGCAATTTGTTGACTACAGGGCAGGGCAGCCTACCACACCGGGCAATATAGGCGACGCCAGTGGCACTGCTTATATGGAAAACCTATGGAACGGTACAGCAAATTTATTGATACCGCGAAGGATGTCATTCCAGCTTGGCGGTGCAGGTGCTACGCTTAACAGCAATAATTTCTTTAATGCTATTACGGCAATGCAAGCTAAAGATGCTAATTACGGTGCCAGCGGCCTTGATACCCATGGCCGTATCTGGTGGGACCAGCAATAATAAATATAACAACCTCTACCTGTGCACATTCAAAACAGCTGTCAGAAATGATAGCTGTTTTGTTTTAAGATAACACTCGTCTGCGGATGTTTACTGCTACTTCCAATATACAAACTTACCACCATGTCGTTGAAACAAGGCCGGTGCAAAGGGCAGGAGCGGTTGAAGCAACCCTGTTGCTGATAGGTGTCTGCGACTACCAATCCACTCCCCAATGACATGGTTTATTTAGGTATGACGACGAGATTGCTTCAACAGCTCGCATCCCCGCCCCGCCCTTGTTTCGCAATGGCACTGTTTATTAATATCCCACTAAAATAAATAACACAAACGTTTGCGCAATTATTATTTTCAAATAAATGCCTGATTATCATTTCTGCTAACTATTTTCGCCTCGGTTAATCATATTGTATTATGTATGACATGATAACTCCAATTATAAAACCCCATTAAGAAGAAAATGAAATTAACCTGTAAAGTATTATCCGCCGGCTTGCTATTAAGCGTTTGCATGGGTTGCGGAAAAAAAGCAACTGTGACCCCAACCCCGGTTACTACACAAACAACCCCTCCGGTAGTGGTAAAAGACTCATTGGCTTATGCCGAAAATGTTGTTAGCAACGGTTCAAACGGTTACGCGTTTTACCGGATACCGGCAATTATAAAAACACCGGATGGCGGCCTGCTTGCCTTTATGGAAGGCCGCGTAACCAGTTCGGCCGATTATGGGAATGTTAAGATACTTGCCCAAAAAAGTATGGATAATGGTAAAAACTGGGCTGCCTCAACCCTGGTTGCTCAAAATGGCAATATACAGGCAGATAATTCAAGCCCTGTGGTTGACTATACCGATCCATTATATCCAAACGGGCGCATATTTCTTTTCTATTGCACCGGTAATAATACGGAAGCTAACGTTATACAATTGAATGGTGTAAGGGAGATATTTTATGTAACCAGTACCGACAATGGTAAAACCTGGGCCGCGCCTGTAAACATTACCTTACAGGTGAGTCACCCTTATCAACCTTCGTTCAACCCAGCCTATGTTGACCCGTTAAAATGGTCGGCTTATGCAACTGGTCCCGGCCATGCCTTACAAGTAACACAGGGCAGCTTTGCGGGGAGGCTTGTTGTGCCATTTAATCATGGTATTTATACAACTCAAACCAATTACGGGGCGGCATTTTATACAGATGATCACGGCAAAACTTTCCATATTTCGCCTGATGTTACTTTACAAAGCGATGAAACCACGGCTGCCGAACTTCCGGGTGGCGGCATTATCCTTAATTCGCGCGATCAATACCTTGGCGGCAATACCCGTATCATCTCTACAGATGTTACCGGGAAATTAGATAATACAACCCAATGGAATTCGGCATTTAATACCGGGTTGCCCGAGCCGGTATGCGAAGGAAGTATGTTGACTTATACCACGCCCGCAGGGAAACAAGTATTGCTGTTTGCTAACCCTACTGATACCTATGCAAGGGACTACATTGGCGTGCGTCAAAGTTTTGACGGTGGTAAAACCTGGACAAAAGCCTATATCGTTGATCCCGGCCCATCGGGCTATTCAGATATTGTAGCTTTGCCAAATGGCCATATAACCACGCCATGCAAAGGCAGGATGATCAGTAATATCAGCGCCGGGTATAATGCTGTTATCGCGCATCAACTGGTTAAGTGTTTGCAACGCATTAAAACACCCGTGCCCGGTATTTGCGCGGATATTAACTGCATCATTATTTACGGTTAAGCTATAAGCTTCATCACTTAGTCCTGTAGTACTAACCGGCTTTTGTTCAAATATCATTGCCGGTGTATTGTCATTAACGGGATG
>Ga0206890_1183_pt1 | contig 19220 bp, 17 predicted proteins | sample Alteio_BWOrgHeat_58_FD_152960 | JGI IMG/M metagenome (GOLD analysis project Ga0206890, IMG submission 152960) | Enriched cells from forest soil in Barre Woods Harvard Forest LTER site, Petersham, Massachusetts, United States - Alteio_BWOrgHeat_Nextera6 ... | reverse complement strand
ATGCCGGTGTGACCGAGGACGACTTCGTCGCTGGCTTGAAGTTTTTTGGGCAGAGGTTCAGGGTCGATGAGCGCCGCGCGGGCTACGGGATTTGCAGCGAGGAATGCAGCGCTGAGTGTGCGGGCCGAGCGGCGAAGGAAGTCTCTCCTTAGCATGGCGCGATCTCCTTGGGGATACGCTACTCCAACTTGGATGAGAGGAAAAGCGCAGGAGATTTATCTGTGACGAATGTCAGGCAATGACTTCAAAGGGACGCATCATGTCGTTGGCCTCGTGTTCGAGGATGTGGCAGTGGTAGAGGTATTTGCCGGGGTAGCCCGAGAAGTTAACGATGATGCGGGTGATGGCGCCTGGGGGACATTGGACAACGTCCTTCCAGCCCATCTCGTTGGGATCTGGGGGGACGGGGTCGCCGGTGTAGCGGATTTTATTGTGGTTGAGGAAGTAGTCGGTGGTATCGAAGTTGCGGCGGTCGAGTATCTGGAAGCGCACCAGATGCAGGTGCATGGGGTGGGTGTCTTCGGTGAGGTTGACGAACTCCCAGATCTCGGTGGTGTCGAGCCTGGGTTTCTCGGTGGTGGGGTCGTGCCAGCGTTTTCGGTTGAGCAGCATCATCATGGAGTGCTCATACTGGTCCTGATAGTCGTGGAGGGTGATGGTGCGGGTAACGATCGCGGACGACTCAGGGGTTCGCGGAATGGGGCGAATGGTCTTCGGAACAGAGTAGGAGACGGGTGTGGTGGCACGGCCTGCGACGCGAAACTCCATGAGGTCGAGGCCGCCGTTGCTGAGATGCAGCGTCTTGCCCGCGGAGTGAGAGAAGTCGATAAGCAGATCAGCCCGTTCGCCTGGGGATAGGACGACGTTCTGAACCTGAACTGGAGCTGCAAGGAAGCCCTGATCGCTGCCGATCTGCGTCATGGGGGAGTTGTCGGTGAGGCCGATGCGGTAGAAGCGGCTGTTGGCGACATTGAGGGCGCGGAAGCGATAGAGGCGCGGCTCCACTTCGAGATAAGGGCGAATCTTTCCGTTAATCAGGAGGCCGTCGGCGCTGAACTCGGGGATCCAGGGGCGTTCAGGGTCTCCTGAGGTGGCGTAATAGAGCTGGCCGTCGGCAGTGAAGTCGCGGTCGAAGAAGATGAGGGGGATTTCGTAGGGGCCGGTGGGCAGGTGAAGCGAGTCCTCGACCTTGTCGCGGATAAGGAGCATGCCGAATAGGCCGGCGTAGGAGTTCAACCGGTTGATGCCCATGGCGTGGTCGTGATACCAGAGCGCGGTGGCCTCCTGGTCCATGGGATAGTGGCAGGTGCGGGTCTGGCCGGGGACGTACCAGTCTTCGGGGTAGCCGTCGTCCTGAGAGCGGGCCTTGGCGCCGTGGAGATGAACGACGGTACGGACGTCTGGAATGTCTTTGCCACAACCGTGCATCGAGTGATCGATGGGCAGGAAATGTTTAGCGGGAAGACGGTTGACCCACTCCATGTCGAGAGGCTCTCCGCTGCGGGCTTCGATAACAGGGCCAACGGGACCGGATCCGTAGGTCCACATGCGCGTGGGGGGAACATCACGGTGAACTTTGAAATGTGTCTCCTGCATGGCGATGGTGAGTTTTCGCCGGCCGTTGGCGACGGTGGGGCGAAGCACCTGCGGGATGGGGAGCGGATCGACGAAGGGAGGCAGCTGAAACGTATGAAGCATCGGAGCATGGCTGCCCGGAGCGTTCGGCTGGGATGCGTTCGGCTGGCCCATCTGCATGTGGGCCATATTCATCTGGGGGATGGCGCGAGAGGAACTGTAGAGCAGGCCGAGAGCAGAGGCTTGCTGGAGAAACTTTCTTCTGGACGTGGACAAGAGGTGCGGCTCCGTTGCCGCAGGAGGAAGGGCGGCGAAAAAATTAGCACGCATCGATGGTTGTCGATGCGTGCTTTTGAAGGTACATCCGGTTTGTGAAGGTAATGTGAAAGGGCTGCTAGTTGCCGCTGGTGACGACGCCGGTAGTGGGATCGAGCGTGACCTTCGCGGCGTTCGGAGCAGAGGCGCTGTTCGAGAAGTCGAACATATTCAGCAGAGACCCGGCGATCCCATCGAAGGAGCCGGTGATGCGGTTGCTGCTTGCGAAGATGTCCTCGATGAAGCGCAGGACCGAGGCCTGGTCGGTGAGGGTATGGTCGAGGTAGTTCTTCTTTGCCCAGGGAGAGATGACGATGAGGGGTTGACGCATGCCGTAACCGCAACGGCCCTGCGCGTTTTTTCTGCCGTCCCAGCCCGGGAGTGAACTGGTCGTCGCGGCCGTAGTGCTGATGCAGACGCCGGCGCCGTTGACCGTGTCAGCCGTGGTGGCCGAACCGTTGACGAGGCTGGAGGCGTGATCGTACCAACCGTCGGAGTCGTCATAAGCGATGATGACGACGGTGGAGGACCAAAAGGAAGAGTTTTGCAGCGCATTGATCATGTTGACGGTGAAAGTCTGCTCGTCCAAAGGATCGGAGTTGCCGGGGTGCGCATCCTGGAAGGCAGGGGCCTTCAGAAAGGAGACTGCGGGAAGATTGCCGGCAGCGAGCGCGTCGGTGAAGTCATGCGTGTCGTACTGGTGGTTGGCTGGGTCAGAGGCCGTTCCTACGGTCGCAGGCGAGGTAGGACGGGTATGAGCGAGGTTGCGGGTGGTGACGTAGTACTGGAATGGCTGGTGGTGGGGAACGTAGTCGGCGGCGGTCGCCTTGGCGCTTCCCGAAGCCACGATCACCGAGGATCGGGCGCAGCCGGTCGTGCCGTTAGCGTTGGTGACGCCCAGGTCAAATCCACCCTCGAACCATCCCCACGTAACGCCTGCCTTGTTGAGCAGATCGCCGACGTTCTGGCCGCTCATGCTGGCGTTGCTGCTGGTGGAGGAGCACACGTCGCCGGCGGGATCGGCGTCCCCGATGAGAGTCATGCCGCCGCTGCCGTCAGCCACAGCGTTGGAGCCGAGGTTGAGGGGATTGAGAACGCCGTTGGTCTGTCCGGAGATGAGGTTGATTGCTCCAGGGCTTGAGGGGCCAAAGGTGCTGGACCATGAGTTGTCGTTGATGGCGTAGTGCTGCGCGTAGTTCCACATCGCCGTGACGGTATTGCCGTCGTAGTACGCCATGGTGAGGGCCTTAGTGGCGTTGAGGGCGCGGAACGGGCCGCCGGAGCTGAGCTCAGCGGCGCTGTCCGCAGCTCCGACCGAGAGCGGGAAGAGGTCCATGTTGCCTTGGTTAAAGGCGAGCTGCTCATTGGTGTAGTTATGGCTCTGGGACCCGGTCCATGCCTGCGCGGGGGCCTGACGATAGGGGCCGCTCGCGACGGAGGTCACGGTGCCGCTGCTGTTCGTGACGTTGTTCGCCAGGTTCAACGCGTTGGGGTTGTTGGACAACAGACTCGGATTCGAGACGTAGTTGTTCGGAATTGGTGTGCCTGTAAGGGGCGTGAACTTTGTTTCGCCGGCGAGGTTCTGGGCGTTGGGATAGGTGCCGAAGTAGTGGTCGAAAGACTCGTTCTCACCGAAGATGACGACGATGTGCTTAATGGCCGCCGCTGCGGTAGTGGGAGTGATTGCAGGTGGCGGAGGAGTGGTATTGGCGTTGCCATTGCCGGGAGGCGTGCTGACGGTGCCCTGACCGCAGCCGCTGAGAATAAGCGTCAAGGACATCGAGAGGGCGAGAAGTTTCCTGATCATTTTTTAAAGGCCTCAGAAGTTTGGAAGATGCTTTGCGCCCTATTCTTAGCCTTCGACATGAGTGGTTATGTGAACCGAAATTGAACGTCAGATGAATTAATGCGACTGCAACCATCCATAGCGCGTCGTTTTTGTGTGGGCGGCACCTCGGTAGCTCCTACCCATACAATTTGAACGATGGGATTTTCGTTTGAAGTAGATGCGACAGCGGCGGGAGGTGGTCGCCGGGGACGGTTGCGACTGCCGCATGGCGTCGTGGAGAGTCCTGTGTTCATGCCGGTGGGGACGGTGGCGAGTGTGAAGGCGGTTGAGCAGGGGGTTCTGGAGGAGATCGGCGCTGCGGGTAAGGGCGCGCAGATCATTCTGGCCAATACGTATCACCTGTATCTGCGGCCGGGGCATGAGCTGGTGAGGCGGATGGGTGGCGTGCACCGGTTTATGAGCTGGGAGCGACCGATGCTGACCGACTCGGGCGGGTTTCAGGTCTTCAGTCTGAGTGGGTTGCGGAAGGTGACTTCGGAGGGGGTGGAGTTCCGGTCGCATCTGGATGGGAGTAAGCACTTCTTTTCGCCGGAGCACTCGGTCGACGTGCAGATTGCGCTGGGGGCAGATATTGCGATGGTGTTCGATGAATGCGTGGAGACTCCGGCGAGCTGGGAGCGGACGCGGGAGTCGATGGGACTGACGCATGCCTGGGCGCAGCGGTCAAAAGATCATTTTGAGGCAAACAAGCATAGGGTGCCGTGGTATCGAGATGGGGAGCGTGAGAGAGAGCAACCCACCCTTCACGGAGAGACTGTGAAGGATGGGGCACCCAATTCGTTGGTGGGGGCTACGCAGAGTTTGTTTGGGATTGTCCAGGGCGGGATGTATGCGGATCTGCGCAAGGAGTCGGCGGAGCGGCTGGTGGAGATGGAGTTGCCGGGGTATGCGATTGGCGGCCTCGCGGTGGGTGAGCCGCGCGAGGTGACTCGGGAGATGATTGCGCGGACTCTGGAATTTTTGCCGAAGGATAAGCCGCGTTATGTGATGGGGGTGGGGTATCCGGATGAGATTGAGGAGTACGCGAAGATGGGGGTGGACATGATGGATTGCGTTCTGCCGACTCGTGCGGGGCGGCATGGGTTGTTGTTCATGCGCGAGGAGGCTGGTGGTTCGGTGGTGCGGATGAACATCAAGCGCAAGGAGTACGCGGAGGACCAGAGGCCAATCGATGAGACCTGCGGGTGCATGGTGTGCCGGCGGTATACGCGGGCTTATCTGCGGCATCTGTTTGTGGCTGGCGAGCCGCTCGGGTTGACGTTGAATTCGGTGCATAATCTGGCGTTCTATCTGGATACGATGGAGAGGGTAAGAGGGGAACTGGCGGGGGGATCCCCCCTCCCCATCTAAATGTGCCAAAGTATTCGAAGTAGAGACTTTAGGTCTGGACTTCGACGGGGATGACCGGGACTTGGTGGGTTTGGTCCTTCTCGTGCGTTCGCCGAGAGCGGACTTTTAGTCAGCTGAATGACTGGATTGAAAGCCGCTCGTTCATGTCATTCGGCTTTGTAGCGTATAGCTAGTCCTGAATTTTGGCACGGGCAGGTGGACGAAGATGCGGATTCCCCTACTGCACCACCGAGAAGCTGTCGTGCAGTGTGGCTGTCGAACTGTTGCCGACCCATACGTCGAAGTCGGAAGGCTCTATAACCCATCCATTCTTCGCGGCAGTCCAGTAGGTTCGTTCGGCGGGGCCGACCGTGAAGCTGATCTCCTGTTTTTGCCCGGGCTGCAGCGTGACACGACGGAAGCCCTTCAACTCACGAACAGGTCTCGATGCCGAACCGAATCGCTGATGGAGATAAAGCTGCACCACTTCGTCGGCTGCTCTGGCGCCAGTATTTGTAACCGTGACGGTTGCCGTGATCGATCCTTCCAGGGGAGAGGTTTTAGTGCTCAGGCGAAGATCGGAGATGGAGAAGGTCGAATAGCTAAGCCCATAGCCGAAGGGATAGAGAGGTGAGGTTGGAGCATCCCAATAGCGTGAAGTAAAGTCCGGCGAATCATAAGGCTTATGCGAGGTTGTGTGCGCGTAATAGATTGGAATCTGGCCAGCAGTGCGAGGCCACGTGACTGGCAGCTTGCCGCCGGGTACCGCATCACCTACCAGAAGATCGGCAACTGCATTGCCGGTCTCCGTGCCACCGAAGTAGCAATCCATAATCGCTGGAATGTGTTCTGAAGCCCACGAAAGATCGAGCGGCCGGGTGGTGAAGAGCAGCAAAACGACGGGTTTACCGAGCTTTTGTATCTTCTCGAGCAGCTCCTGCTGTTTGCCGGGAAGGCTGAGCGATGAACGGGAGGAATACTCGAAGTCCATGATGGTGAGCTCTCCAAGGGCCATGATCACCACGTCGGATTTCGCGGCCAGCTGGAGTGCGTTCTTCATTTGACGATCGGCCTCTTCTGGTGTCCAGGGCGTCTCTATCTTCGGACCAATAAGCCCATCGAATGAGGAGGGGAATGCCTTGGCTATTTGCACGCCCTCTGCATAGGCCACCTGGGAGCCTGGAAGTTTTGCGCGGATACCTTCGAAGACAGAGACGGCATCTTCTGCTTTTGCGGTCAGGCTCCACGGCCCGTTCATATCGCCTGGGCTGTTGCCCAGCGGTCCAATCACGGCAATTCGCTTTGTTGTCTTTGCCAGTGGCAGGAGGCTGCCTTCGTTGCGCAGCAAGACGACAGAACGTGTTGCTGCGGTTCTTGCTGCCTGGCGATGCCTGGCGAGCATGTCTGCGTGGGTTTGGTCGGTGCCATCGGCATACGGATTCTCAAACAGTCCAAGCCGATATTTCGCGGCAAGTATGGGACGGACGAGATCATCGAGTTGCGCAGGTGTGAGCTGCCCCTGGTCGATGAGAGATTTCATATGCTGCAAATAGGTGGCGCTCCCCATATCCATATTCACGCCAGCCGTAGCGCCACGGAGAGCCGCGTCTGTGCTGTCGCGAGCGAAACCTTGCGTGACCAAACTTCCGACGGCGAAGGCATCGCTCACCACGAAACCCTTGAACCCCAATTCTGTTCGCAGAATATCCCGTAGAAGGTGTACGTTGCCGCTGGCGGGGACGTCGTTCAGGTCCATGTATGCGCTCATGACGGTGTCTGCGCCCGCTTCTACTCCTGCACGAAACGGAGGGAGGTAGACGTTTTGCATCCGTTCTTCGGGAATGTAAACAGCGTCGTAGTCCCTGCCGCCTTCCGCAGCTCCGTAACCTGCGAAATGCTTCAAGGTTGCCATGAAGGGTCGCGGATTCTCGGGTGTTCCCTGAAAACCTCGTACCTGAGCGCGTGCCATTGCCGCGCCAAGATAGGGATCTTCTCCGGCTCCCTCCGAGATGCGGCCCCATCGCGGGTCTCTTGCAATGTCCAACATTGGTGCAAAGCTCCAACGCAGCCCGGCATGGATCGCTTCTTCAGCAGCGATCCCCTGCGCCTGTTCGGCCATCGCCGGATCCCAGGAGGCAGCCATACCCAGAGGTACGGGAAATTCCGTATCAAAGCCGTGAATCACGTCGAAGCCAAAAAGGATTGGAATGTGCAAGCGCTGCTCGGTCATTGCGATCTTCTGTAAACGGTTAATCTCCTTTGGGTCGGTAAGGAACAGAAAGGAGCCGACTTCGCCGTGGCGCACTCGGTCTTCGTAGGCCACTGGATCAACCTTCATACCGGCAATGGGAAGCTTGAGGTAGAAGGGCTGGTTCAGTTGGCCAATCTTCTCCTCGGTTGTCATTTCCTTCAGAAGTGCGTTGGCACGATCTGTGTCGTTGCGCGAAGTGGGGGCCTGGGCTTCTGCTGTTCCGGAGAGAAGCAGGGCAATGATGCTAAAGCAGAGGCAGAGTCGTGAGTTAGCCCAAGAAATCTCGTGACGGGTATCGTCGATCAACAGCATGGCCGCATCCTCGATAGAGGTGATGGCACGGCTGAAGCCGCGCCGCTTCAAGACAACGACTATAGACACCCTTACGGGACCCAGTCGAGGGATTTGAGGGCGATGTAGTTGTCTAGCTCTTTTGCTTTTTTGAGCATCTCCTGGACTCCGGCGGTGTCGAGGTGGGGGGCGAAGGGTTGTGGGGAGTCGGCGATGGCGTATGCGGTGGCGGCGGTGACGGCTACGGTCTGGTTGAGGTCGGCCTGGACTACGGAGTCGAAGCTGTCGGCGGCGCCGTGGTGGAGGCGGAAGTATTTGTCGGTGCCGTTCCAGAGGACTAGGGTGGGGACGCCCTGGACGTCGAAGCCGGCGTGGTCGGTCTCGAAGAGGAACTCGGTGTCGGGGCTGGTGGCTCCGGCGCCGAGGCCGTCGAGGAGGGGCTCGATGTTGGTGAGGGCTTGCTTTTCGTCTTCGCGGCCCATGAGGTACCAGCCTTTTGCGGGCTGGGCTCCTGTGTCGGAGATGAGGACGGCGTCGATGTTGGACATTTCGGCTGCATGTTTTTTAGCGTAGGCAGTGGAGCCGACGAGCCCTTGCTCTTCACCACCGAAGAGGATGAAGCGGAGGGTTCGGCGCGGCGGCTGATTGAGGGCTTTGATGGCGCGGGCGACTTCGAGGACGGCGGCGACGCCGGTGCCGTTGTCCTGCGCGCCGGTGGCGGGATGCCAGGAGTCGAGATGGGCTCCGACGATGACGATGGAGTTGGGCTCTTCTCGGCCGGGGATTTCGGCGATGACGTTGTTGACCTCGGTGGTGGGGCGGATGCGGTTTTTGAAGGCGAAGTGGACGGTGACGGGGCCCTTGTCCAGGAGGCGCTTGATGAGGAGCGAGTCTTCGAGGCCGATCTGCGCGATGGGAAAGTTGGAGAGAGCTCCACCGAAGGTGATGCTACTGGCGTTTTCGGCTCCGTTGGCGCGGCCGGTGAAGAGAACTGCGAGGGGTTTAAAGGTGTTGAGCAGAGTAAGGGCTTTGAGGAGGTTGCCGATTTGGGGATTCTCCCCGAAGCTGGAGCTGTCGATGAGGACAATGTTGCCGGTGAGACTGTCTTTTGCAGAGTCGAGTTTTTCGATGGGAAGGAGCGTGGGGAGATAGACGACCTTTCCGTTGACTCCGTTGTCGGGCGTGGAGGGACCCCAGCCGTAGGCGAAGATATGAAGATTCTGGACACGAGGAGTGAGAATCTGTCCGCTGGCGGGGACTTCCGGCTCCCAGAGAGCAGCCATGGGGAAGGATTCGGTGTGGACGTTGGCGAGGCCCATGGAGTGGAACTGTTGCTGCGCCCATTCGACGGCGTGGTTGTAGTTGTCGGAGCCGGTGAGGCGCGGGCCGATGGTGTCGGAGAGCTGGCGGTCGTAGTCGTAGGCCTGGCCGTTGACGAGGATGTCGCCGACGAGTCTGGTGATGGCGGCGCGGGTTTCGGGGGAGACGGGCGGTGGGGCTTGAGCAAGGGTGCAGGCGGGGACGAGGACAGCTGCCAGGAGGGTAACGGTGAAACGCATGGCGGAACGGTATCACAGGGGCCGGGGACTTGGGACTGCCGGCTATGGGTTCGGGAGGCGGAGAGAGTTGGGATCCAGGTTGAGGGCGAGGCAGATGGCTTCGACTACGAGGTTGTGGTCTTCGCGTTGAGGGAGGCCGGAGACGGTAACGGCGCCGATGATGCCTGCTCCGGCGACGTGGATGGGGAAGCATCCCCCGTGAGGGGCGTAGTCGGCGTCGGGGAGTCCGTAACGCTCGGCGAATTGACGGCCCTGTTGCTCAAGGAGCAGACCGATGGCGTAGGAGGGCCGGTGGAAGCGGGCTACTACGTTGATTTTGCGCTGGACCCACCGCTGGCTGTCGGGGGTGGTTCCGGCGAGCGCGGTATAGAAGAGCTGCTGGTGGGGCTGGCCGAAGCGGCGGATATCGACGACGATGCCCTGGTGGCGGGAGAGAGCGAGGTCACGGAGGGAGAGGCCGAGATGCCAGGCGGTGTCGTAGTCGAAGGTGGGGAAGCGGAGTTCGGCTTCCTGACGAGCGATGAGGGCTAGGTCTTCGGCGAGGGCCATAAGTGCAAGGGTATCAGGGCAGCACGGTTGGATGCGGGGACGCAATTCGCGGCGCTTCGCTCAGGATGGCACTGCGAATGTTTAGTGATTGAGATGGTCTCGCTTCGCGAGGTGTTCCATCCTTTTCGACGAGACAGAAAAGGATGGGACACGCGATGTGTTTAACAGATTGAGTTACGCGCGGTTGGCTGGGCCGCCGAACGGGGTTCCGGTGAGGCCGCCGTCGACGAAGAGCTCAACCGCCTGAACGTAGGAGGAGTCGTCGGAGGCGAGGAAGAGGACGGCCTTGGCGATCTCGTCAGCTTCGCCCCAGCGTCCGAGCGGGATCTGCGCGGCGACCTTCTTGGCTATTTCGCCAACTTCTTCGGGAGACCGTCTTCCGCCGCGTCCCCAGATGGGGGTCTTGGTTGCGCCGGGAGCGACTACGTTGACGCGAATGCCTCGGGGAGAGAGATCGGCGGCGAGAGTGCGGGCCAAGGCGCGGACTCCGGCTTTGGAGGCAGAGTAGGCGGCATAGCCGGGCTGACCGAGGGTTCCGATAACGGAGCCGTTGAGAATGACAGAGGCGCCGTCGTTGAGGAAAGGGAGCGCGTCCTGCACCGTGAAGAAGACGCTGGAGAGGTTGACGCGGATGACCTGTTCGAAGAGTTCTTCGGCGGTGCTGCCGACCGGAGTGCTGCCGGGGATTCCAGCATTCGCAAAGACGATGTCGAGCTTGCCGAACTTTTGGCCAATCTGCTGAAAGATGGCCTTGCGGGATTTCGAGTCGGAGACGTCGCCCTGGAACGCGATGGCGTTAGGGCCGAGCTCGGCGATCGCGGCGTCCAGGGTCTCCTGATTGCGGCCGGTGATGGCGACCTGGCCGCCTTCCTTTATGAAAAGACGGGCGGTGGCCAAGCCGATTCCGCTGTTGCCTCCGGTGATAAGGGCTTTATTTCCAGCGAGTTTCATGTGCGTGCTCCTTTTGGTTTCATCTTGCAACCAGAAATGAGATGAGCGAATCTAGTATAATGATGCAACTGGTTGGGATTTTTACCGGGGGGGCCTGATGCATCGGAAATGTCTGGATGGGAGTATATGCCCGGCGGCGCGGTCGCTGGACAGCATCGGGGATTGGTGGACTCTGTTGATTGTGCGGGATGCAATGCTGGGAGTACGGCGTTTCGGCGAGTTTCAACGGAGTCTGGGGCTGGCTCGGAACGTATTGAGTGCACGGCTGAAGAAGCTCGTTGCGGATGGCGTGATGACGCTGGGGCCGGCAGCAGATGGCACGTCGTATCAGGAGTATGAGTTGACAGAGAAGGGCGAGGCGCTGCTCCCAGTGCTGGTGGCGATGCGGCAGTGGGGTGAACAATATTTGTTTGAGCCGGGAGAGCCTCGTCAGGAGTTGGTGAATCGGCGTTCGGGTAAGAAATTGGAGCGGATTCGGGTTCGGGATGAGGATGGGCAGGAGAGCGGGGTGGCGGATTTACGGCTGGTGACGGTGGCCTGAGGGTGTGTGGCCGCCTTGACACTGCCGTTCGGTTACGCGATGCTTAGGGGCTAGGCCTCTTTTTTGCGCGGTGATGGACGAGTGCGTCCGCAGGAGTGTTGCTGCGGTGTGGTTCTTGCTGCCGACAGCCGGGTTGGCCAGTGAAGATTTTGTGTCGTTGAACGGAGCGGATGGATGTTTGCGATGTGGTTGCAGAGCTCGGCGGGCGGACTAGGGAACCTTGGAAGTCTGGCGCTGCCAATTTTGTTTTTTGTCGTGCTGTATTTTTTGATGATCGCTCCGAACCAGAGGAAGCAGAAAAAGTGGCAGGAGATGCTGGGTCAGTTGAAGTCCGGCGACCGCGTGACGACCAATGGCGGGATTCGCGGTACGGTGTTGAGTGTTAAGGATGACATTGTGGTTCTGCGGATTCAGCCGGACGGCGTGAAGCTTGAGTTCGTCAAGAGCGCGATTGCCGCAGTGACCACGGATGAGCAGGCCGCCTGAGAGTCTGCAGCACAGCAGGTTGTTTTTGAGTTGGATGCAATTGAGATTGGACCGTTCATTACGGATAAGGACAGAGCGGGGATGACGGCGGCGGAGTTTGAGGTTAAACGCTGCGGCTGGACCCTTCAATAGAGATCATGGGCAAGAATCTGGCCGGGAAACTGGCACTCATCGTTGGAGTATTGGTGGTCTTCTGTTTCGGCATCGTGGGGATTCCTCACGGCGGGCTGAAGGAGTCGATCAAGAGGCGCATTAATCTGGGTCTGGACCTCAAGGGCGGCACCCACCTGGTTCTGGAAGTGCATGTTGCCGAGGCGGTCGGTTCGACGACGGACCGGGATGTGCAGCGGATTGAAGACGACTTCCAGAAGGCTGGAATCACGGGCGCTACCGTCGGGAAGACGGATCAGGCTCATCCCGAGACGATTATGGTCACGGGGGTTCCAGCTGCAAAGCTGGGCGATGCTCGTTCGATTCTGCAGGGGAACGACTACTCGAATTATGACGTGGTGACGACCGCGGATGGGGTCTCGTTGACGATGAAGCCGGGCGCGATTCGCGACCTGGAGACGCGGACGCTGAATACGTCGATCGAGACGATTCGCGATCGCGTCGACAAGCTGGGCGTAGCGGAGGCGCAGGTCGCGCCTTATGGGCTGGGAGCGAACCAGATACTGGTGGAGCTGCCGGGTGTGAGCGATCCGGGCCGCGTGGAGGACATTATTCAGTCGACGGCGAAGCTGTCGATTCATGAAGTCATAGGCGGGCCGTTTGAGAACGACCAAGCTGCGATGGCTGCGAATAACGGCGTGATTCCGGCTGACGCGATGCTGGTGCGCGGATCGGCAACGTCGGGAGCGCCTGAGTCGGTGTGGTTGTTGAAGCGCGTGAGCGAGGTCGAGGGCACGGATTTCCGCGATGCACAGCCTTCGCAGGACCAGAACGGGCGGCCGAATATCCGTTTCAACCTGACGACGGAGGCGGGAGACCGGTTTTACAAGTACACCTCGGCCCACTCGAGCACGAGCTCGACGCCGGGTTCGATGGCGATTGTGCTGGATAACAAGGTGCGCGAGGTTGCGGGTATCCAGTCGGCGATCCGCGACTCGGGTGAGATCACGGGCGGGTTTACCCAGCAGCAGGCGAACGACCTGTCATTGATGTTGCGGACTGGCGCGTTGCCGGCGACGATTTCGTTTCTGGAGACGCGCACGGTTGGGCCGAGCCTGGGTGCGGCTTCGATTCATCAGGGAATTGTGGCGGCGATTGCGGGCATGCTCGCGGTAATGGTCTTCATGCTGGTGTACTACCACGGCGCAGGCATTAATGCAGATCTGGCGCTGTTTCTGAACCTTGTGATTCTGCTTGGATTTATGGGATTCACAGGATCGACGCTGACGTTGCCGGGTATTGCGGGCGTGATTCTGACGATTGGTATGGGCGTGGACTCGAATGTGCTGATCTTTGAGCGCATCCGCGAAGAGCTGCGGTCGGGCAAGACTGCGGCTGCTGCAGTCGATCAGGGATTCAAGCATGCGTTGACGACGATCATCGATACGCACGTGACGACGATTGTGTCGGCACTGATCCTGTTCCTGTTCGGAACCGGACCGGTGCGCGGATTTGCCGTGACGCTGGCGTTCGGTCTATTTGCCAACTAGCCCCACAACGAAAGAGGCCTCCCATTGCGGGAGGCCTCTGGTTCTTCAAGCGGCAGTGACTACTGCATCGTTACGCCGCCCTGCGTTGCCTTCTCCTTCTTCAGCTCATTGGCCTTGCGTGCGCCCATAGCCTTCTGGATCCATTCGTCGACCTGCGCCATATCAGCCTTGCGTGCGTTTTCATCGCCGCACTCAAGGTCTGCCTTGCGCCGGTACATCAGCTGCAGATACTGCATCGCGTCGTCGTACGTCGGATTCAGCTCGACTGCTTTATGCAGATACTGCAGGCCTTCGTTTACGAGGTCTGTATTCGCCGCCTGCAGCTTCTGGCAAGCGCCCTTGCTCTTCTTCGGGTTGCCGTCGCCTACGTCAGTAAGCCCGTCAGCCGCGAGAATCGTGATGGCGTTCTTGTAGGCCAGCGTCCAGTCAACGAACCCGACGATGTAATACGCCTCTGGATCGTTGGGAGCGATCGCAATGACCTTCTTCTCGTAATCCTTCGCCTTATCAAATTGTTTGATATTGCGATTGATCGAAGCCATCTGCTTGAGCGCGGTAAGGTCGTTCGGATCCTTGTCCAGAACAGCCTGGAAGCCATCGAGCGCCTTCTGCGCAATCGCAAGGTTCTCCGGAGTATCGAGGTTGGGAACCACCTGGTATGAGTACGCCGTCGCAAGGTAAAGCTTCGCGTCCTCATAGTTCGGGTCCAGCGCAATCGATTGCTGGAAGTGGTTCACGGCCTCTTCATACCGTGCGTTCTTGAATGCCTGCACGCCCTTGGTCAATTGATCGCGAGCCTTCAGGCGATTACACCCGGTTGCAGTCATTAGAAGCAGCGCCAGCAAAGCGGCCGACACTGGAATCCGTGCGGTGAATTTCATTGGGCGAATCGTCTCCTTCAAAATGGGCGCGAGTTTATCTTCTGGAAAGGCGAATCTTTCGAATCGGAATTCTCGGCTTTAGCTTCGATTCTAATCGTACACGTTCTCAAATGCCTAGAGCAGCTAGTTTCCGTGCCTTTGAAAAAAACAAGTTTCGGTTCCCCGTAGACGAATGGCCCTTGGAACAGGTTTCAGCCGAGCCCTACTTTACTCGCATACGGCAACTCTAGACAATACGCCCATCCCGCATTCTGACGATTCTGTCCGCATAGGAAGCCGCGTCCGAGTCGTGCGTGATCATCAAAATGGTCTGACCCAGCCGCCGGTTCAGGTCCTTCATCAGATTCAGGACAGCCGTCGAATTCTCACTGTCCAGATTGCCGGTCGGCTCATCGGCAAGCAAAATCGCGGGCGAATTCACAATCCCGCGGGCGATCGCGACCCGCTGCTGCTGCCCTCCGGAGAGCGCACGGGGCTTGTGTTTCATCCTGTCCGCAATCCCCAGAAGCCGCAGTACCTCTTCAAACTCCGGACTGAAACCCTCCGGACGCCCACCAATGTACTGGACAATGCGAATATTGTCTTCCGCCGTCAGTGTAGGCAGCAGGTTGTACTTCTGAAACACGAACCCGACCGCGGTCTTCCGCAACTCGGTTCTCTCCGAGTTGGTCATGCCCGCCAGTTCGCGCCCCTTGATCTTCACTTGCCCGGAAGTCGCAGGCGTCAGCCCTCCGAGAACATGAAACAGAGTCGATTTGCCCGAACCGGATGCGCCAACAATCGCGACGAACTCGCCTTGCTGGACCTCCAGATCCACACCCCGGAGAGCATGCACCGGCACATCGCCCACCTCGTAGGTCTTCGTCAGGCCACGGATCTCAATAATCGTCGGCTCACTCATAGGAAAGAGCCTCCGTAACATCCTGCTTCACTGCCTTCATCCCGGGAACAATCGCCCCCAGCAGGGCTCCGGCTATCGCAATACCGGTGGCGATGGGCCACCAGGAATAGACCGTCTCCTGCACCAGGCTCGCGGGCACCGAATGCTTCATCATCCACTGCGTCAGATAGGTCAAGGCAATTCCAAGCGCCGAGCCAATCAGCGCCAGCAGCAGCGTCTCGCGAAACAGAAGATTCAGAATCAGGCCCGATGAGCCGCCAACTGCCTTCAAAATGCCAATCTCCCGTGTTCGTTCGAGCACTGCCGTATACATCGCCATGAACACTACGATGAATCCAACGACCACCGAAACCCCAATCACCACCCCAATGAAATTTTTCAGCAGAGAGACGCTGCTGATCGACAGCAGCGACGTGAACTCCTCCATCGTGTAAATCTGGTAGCCCTTGTACTTCACTCGCAGCGCGTCCACCACCGCCTGCGCCTTGTTCGGATCGTCCACCTTGAGAAATATCTGGCTAAGCCGCCCGGGATTACCCGTCAAGGCCTGCAGCACATGCAGCTTTACGCAGATACGCGCCAGCTTTCCACCCTCGAAGATCCCCGAAACCTTCCAGTCGTGGTTCACCAGGTTCACAGTGTCGCCAACGTGCAGCCCCTTCTGCTTCGCGTAGAACTCATCCACGATCATGTCGTCGTCGGAGACCGGAGGACCGCCCTGCAGAAATTTAAAGCCGCCGTTCAGCTTGGTGAACTCGTCCACATTCAGGCCCGTCATCGAATCGAAACCCTGCAATGGCTGCACCATCGTGCCCATCGCAAAGGTCACGTGCGGTTCCTGCATCAGTATCGCCGGCAGCTTGTCGCTCATCGGAGCCGAACTCAGCCCGATCACCGAAGACCCCGGCGGTCGAACCAGAATATCCGCGCCCACCCCGCGCGCTCGCTCGGCGGTTCCATCAAGAGTGCCGTAGCTGACCCCGACCAGCGTCAGAATCATCGTCACTTCGACTGCAATGGCAAGCACGCTCAACAGCGTCCGTACCGGCCTATGACCTAAATTGGCTAAAACTAAATTATTGAGCAAGACTTCATTCTAATTTAAATCGCAACAAATGGGGCGCGACGCGTCCCTCGCAATCGCACCCATGGTTTATGCCAAGCGAAACGATGTCGCTCGCCGTGGGGGGCGCTACTTCATTAACCCTTCGGTACCCGGCGTCACAAGACCAATCCCAACGGCTCCCGCAGCCTGCCCCGCATCGATGACATCCGCAACCACCCCATAGTCCAGCCCCGCATCCGCCCTCACCAGCATCTGACGCGCTGGTCTCCGCGCGAGCGCCTCCAACAGTCTGGGCGCGACTTCGGCTTTCTCGACGCTGATGCCGTCAACAAAGTACCGTTCCGCCGTCTCGCCCCGTTCCACTCGAACCAGCACCGGCCCCGCCACACTCTCCGCGCCGGAGGTCCGTCCAGCATCGGGAATCGCCGAGTTCAAGCCATGCGGCATCACCGGGACGATCACCATAAAAATGATGAGCATCACCAGCAACACATCGATCAGCGGAGTCACATTGATTTCAGAGGAAAGGCCATTACGTCCTGCGCCTGCGTTCGTCGAGAATGCCATCGTCATCATCTCCCAATCCAGATTTGGGTGAGCGAGCACTCTCTTCATCAGACACCACAAGCCACAAAAAAGCTCCGGGCGGCAGGCCAACTGGCCACACCGCCCGTGCGAGAGCTTCGCTCTCTTTGCTTCTAACCATCCACCTGCCGAGACGCCTACTGCCCAGCTTCAACTCGCGGCGTAATCAAGCCGATGTTGTCCACACCTGCCTGATGACCGAAGTCAATGACCTCGGCAACCTTGCTGAAGTCCAGATCCTTATCGCCCTTTACGAACATGACCTTCTCCTGCCGGGTCGCAAAGATCTCCGACAGTTTCGACTCGAGGTCGTTCTTGGCGAAGGCCGTTTCGTTGATCAGATAAGAAGGAGGAGCTGCGCCGTTGGACCGCACCTGTACAACGATCGTGCGATCGTTCTGCGGTTCTTCTTTGTGGTCCTTGGGCGGCTGAGGCACCAAGGTCTCCAGACCTCGCGGCGTCACCGGAACAATGACCATGAAGATGATCAACAGCACGAGAAGAACGTCGATCAGCGGAGTTACGTTGATATCCGAAACCGCTCCGCCAGTACTTCCTCCACCCATTCCCATAGCAAATCTCCTTGGTTACTCGCCGCCGCAATCCTGCGTTCGGCTTTTGTAAATGTCCTACTTCTTCGCCGCCGTCGAGCCGGTATCGTCCGTTCTCTCCGTCAGAAGACCAAGCTGGCTTACGCCGGCCGAACGGATTCCATCGACCGCATCCATCACTTTGCCGTAGTTGGCGCGCTGATCGGCCCGCATGAAGACCTCTTTGCTCAGCTTGTTCTCGAGCTTCGCCGAAATCTTGGGTCCCAGGTCATCCAGTGTTACCTGATCGCCGCCCAGGAATGTTCTGCCGTCCCGCGTTACCGCGACCACGACTGCGTCTTCCTTATTCGCGTCTTCCATGACCACAGCCGCGTCGGCCTTCGGCAGGTCCACGTTAACTTTGTTGTTCAGCATGGGGGTGATGACCATGAAGATGATCAGCAACACCAGCATCACGTCCACCATCGGCGTGACGTTGATATTGGAGTTGATCTTCTTGCCTTCCTCCCGCTTATTGATACCCATAACGTATGCTCCGTCCGGTTTGCTTTCTTTGCGCTCTCCCTGCAATTTCCTGTCCGGCCTCCGGATGCCGTTCGCTTGCGGCATCCGGAGAACCCGGTCAGATAGGTGATTCTCGCAGGGTACTTGGCTTACTTCTGAAGCACCGAAGCCTTACCGGTGGCTCTGCTTGATGAAGTAGTCCACCAGTTCGCTGGAGCTGTTGTCCATCTCGACGTCGAACGCCTCCACCTTGCCGGTGAAGTAGTTGAACGTCATAACGGCCGGGATCGCGACGAGCAGTCCGAAAGCCGTCGTGACCAGAGCCTCAGAGATACCGCCGGCAACCGCGCCGATACCCGAAGTCTTCTGGGTTGCGATCTGTTGGAACGCGTTCAAAATACCGACCACGGTGCCGAACAGGCCGATAAACGGAGCCGTCGAACCAATCGTCGCCAAACCGCCCAGACCCCTCTTCAGCTTCGCGTGAACGATAGCTTCAGAGCGCTCGAGCGCACGCTTGGAGCTCTCAATCTGCTCCTCGGTGATGCTGCCGCCAGAACCGAAGCTGCGAAACTCCTGCAGACCAGCGGTGACAACCTCAGCCAGGTGCGACTTCTTGGAGCGGTCAGCAACCTTGATCGCCTCATCCAGACGGCCATCCTTCAGGGCACCAGCAACCTTGGGGGCAAACTCGCGGGACTGCTTGCGGGCAGCCGAAAAATAAAGGGCCCGGTCGATGATCACAGCGAGCGACCAGATCGACATGATGAAGAGAAGAATGACGACGCAACGCGCCAGCCAGCCCATGTTGGACCAGAGGCCCATCACACTGAAGCTGACCTGCGCCTCCTCGAAGTACATGGCGAGCGAGGCGGGAACGTGAGCGAAAACTGTTGCTAGATGAGCGAGAATCACTGGAATATTTCCTCCTGGGTAGAACTCTAACTGTTTGATTCCTTACCTCGGTATCCCCCAAAAGTTCGCACTTGGAAAGACCCCCGAGAAACGTTACGTAGCGCCGGACCCTGGTTTAGCCGCCGCCAAAGTTGAAGTTGACGGTAATCTGCGTATCCACCTCGGTGGCCTCGCCATTCAACAGAAATGGCTTGTACCGCCAGTTCTGTACCGCTTCCGTGGCCGCCGTCCGCAACATCTCCGGACCGCTAAGCACACTCAGATTCTTGATCGTGCCGTCCTTCGAAATAATCGCGTGAAGAACCACCGAGCCCGAGACGTGAGCAGCCTTCGCAATGGGAGGATAGACAGGCGGTGCGCCGGAGATCTTCAGACCGGCAATAACGCCGCTCGAAACGCGCTGGGGGCCTTTCGGTGGAGCAACCTTAACCACCGGCGCAGGCGCGGTACCGATGCCGCC
>Ga0206890_1182_pt1 | contig 19243 bp, 13 predicted proteins | sample Alteio_BWOrgHeat_58_FD_152960 | JGI IMG/M metagenome (GOLD analysis project Ga0206890, IMG submission 152960) | Enriched cells from forest soil in Barre Woods Harvard Forest LTER site, Petersham, Massachusetts, United States - Alteio_BWOrgHeat_Nextera6 ... | reverse complement strand
CGGCCAGCTGCTGCCCCTGCACAGCATAAGGGTATGCGCTTTTATACTGTTTTTCTAAGTTATATACGGTAGCAAAGCCAATCAAAGCATAGGCCTGGTTATATACTATCTTGTATTTTGTACTGATACGCAACGATGTATCGAGGTACTTTAGCGCAATAGCATATTGCTTTTTATTGGCATAACATAGCCCCAGGTCGGTATAAACAGAGCTGAGGCCATCCTTATCATTTTGACTTTTAACTATCTTGTTTGCTTTATTTAAGTAAGCGATAGCTTCCTCATATTTAGCTTGCGCCTGTAGCACCTCGCCCACATTTTCGTTCAACGTGCCTAAAGCCTGCAGGTTATCGGTATGTTCAAATATGGCTATTGATTTTTTATAATATTCTAACGCGTTTGGATATACTTCCATGTTTTGAAGTATAACGCCTATATCATTGTACAGCTCGCCAATAAGTATGGTATAATGGTTTTTTATGGCGATAAACAATGCCTGGTAGTAGTAGTCGAGCGCCTTTGATAGTTTGCCCTGGCTAAAGTAAACCGACCCTATATTTTTGTTGCAATCGGTTAAAGCATACTCATCTTTTATTTGCAGGTCAATTTGAAGCGCTTTATTTAAGTAATACAGCGTTTTTTGGTAATCGGCAAGCAGGTTGTACATGCGCCCGTACTGGATATAACATGCCGACAACCCCTGCTTATCTTTTAGTTGACCATAGATCGCAATCGCTTCATTAAAGTTTTTGATGGCTTCATCAGAATTTCCCTTGAAATAGTTGATGTGGCCGGTTTCTAACAAACCCTTTGCCAACCCGGGCAGGTAATGCATTTTACGCGATAGCGCTATACTTTGCTTTGCGTAATAAAACGCGCTGTCGGGGTTAGAAGCGATGTGCGACGCTGCCAGTTTATTGAGCTGATTAACACGCGCGGTATCATTGGCTGATGAATATGCTGCAACTGAACTACCCAGGCAGGCCAAAAACAACAGACATATAATATATAATCTCATTCCGTACGGTTAGTAAGTAATCATCACAGTTTAAGCGGGTAGCATCGCTTATTTTTGGTAAACCGTATGATTTAACTAATGTAAATATATTATAGGTCAATACCTAAAAAAGATATTTTATATAATGTTGATCAGGTTGATTAAGTGAGTGGTTGATTGGGTTGGCAAATCGGTTTTAGGGTTCGTTGTTTTACCCTATCCTCCTCCTTCCCCTAATCCCGATAGCTATCGGGAGGGGAAGGTGTCGTACGGAGCCTGTTTTTATATCTGAGCGGTTATTTGCGGAACAGTGCAAGTTTCAAGCCTGCTGAAACAGCAGGTCTAAGGGGATCAAACTTTGCGACACAACAAGCCCGCTTTTGCAATAGCTGATCAGGAACTCTCCGTCTAACTGGTGATAAAGCTCATCCAGATCGCGGTCTGAGCCTATCTTCTGCACAATAAACGAATCATCATATATCTCGGTAATTGCCGCGCCATACTTTTGCAGGCTTGGCCATAATGTTGATCTCATACAACTGCCTGCCAACTTAAAAAACGCTATCTTATTCAATTTTATCTCATTAGCCGGGTAAGCTGTAACCTTATGCACCTCAATTATATTTGCTATTTTATGGTTAATGTTATAAGCTTCGTGAGGCAGCAGGTCAACTTCGATGGTGATAAGCACAATAGGTTGAATGTCTGTCCGGGAAACATTCAGATCATAGATCATCACATTGCGCCTGTTAAGGACCATCAGGATTTGGCCCAAGAGGCCTTTTTTGTCATCAGCATATATAGCTATTACAAGATTTTCATTAGTTGTTGGGGCATTTTGCTTCATTTGATTATTACTTATTGGTCAAAAAAAAAGCCCTCCGGTTTGGGAGGGCTGTATAAATCGTTTCGTTTTAAAAAAGATCGTATCAGGTCACCCTCCATTGATTTACAATGACAGTAGCCAGCAGAATAATAATTGTGCTGATTGGTAACCCGGCTATTTTAGCAGGCGCTGTTAAAATTGATTTTATATTATTATTGCTCATTTTTAGCGATTGGGCGCAATATAGTTATTATTGTTTATCACTGAAATTTTAATTGGCTGAACTGTCTTTTTATTTCTTTTGTTTAATTGAAAGCATTAACGCTGTCAGTTCTTTCACTTTTTGGGGATATTGTACGGCAAGATTTTGCTTTTGCTAAATACCCGCAGGTTTAGTGCCCATCGGGCAAGGGCACTCGTTTATTACTTTTCTTATCAATTGGCATTGGCGAATCCCAGTTTCTTAATTGGTTACTTAATGCCAGGCTTAGCATTTGAACCTTAGCCAGATATTTTTTTGAAAGATCTTCATTTTCCGAAATGTCATTTTTTAAATCATACAATTGTTTGCTGCCATCGCGCATATTATAGATCAGTTTCCAGTCGCCCTGTCTTATCGCGCTTTTATAATTAATTCCCGGCCCGTCATTCGCGATCCACTTGTTTGGCAAATGCCAAAATAAAAAACGTTGATCGTTTATGTAAGCTGCATTTTTCAGGATAGGGACAAAACTTTGACCATCAATTTTTTGCACGGTTTTGTAGTTTTTTACTCCGGCCATTTCTAATATCGTAGGGAAGAAATCCTCAATAATAATATACTGATTGGCCGTAGTTGCAGGTTTAGTTATGCCCGGCCATTTTACAATCATCGGCTCCCTTATACCCCCTTCGTTTACCGACCCCTTGCCTGATTTTAACGGCGCGTTTTGCGTAAATGGTTGCCCGCCGCGCGGTGGCGTTAAACTTAGTCCGCCGTTATCGCTCATAAAAATAATGATGGTATGCTTATCAACTTTTTTCGCCTTTAAATAATCCATGATATCGCCGAGGCTTTTATCCATTCCTTCTATCATACTGGCGTATTTGGCTTCCTGCACATCAACACCCGCATCAATATATTTTTGATAAAAACGAGCGTCGGCCTGCAGCGGAACATGCACCGCATAATGGGCCATATTTAAATAAAAGGGCTGGTGGTTTTTAATTGGCGCCGCTATACTTTTTATAGCTTCGCGGGTTAGCGCTTCTGTTAAAAAGGTATCGCTGCCATAATATTCTTCCAGGTCGGGCACCGCTTGCGGCGTATTCTTTCCGGGTTTGTTACCATAAAATTCCTGGCCATAATAGCTTTGCGGATGTCCGGCGGCATGGCCGGCAATATTCACCATAAAACCCATATTATAAGGATTAGCACCCGGCGTACCTGCCGAAGCCCAGTGTGCTTTGCCTACATGAATGGTAAAATAACCCGCGTCTTTAAGTAATTGAGGGAACGGGGTTGCATATATGGTGTGCGCAATTCCCGGCACAGGGCTCATGCCCGAGTAATTCCACGGAGCGGGTAAAAACTGGTCGTCGGCATTATCTGTAGATACATTATATTCCGGAGCTGTCCAGTTGGTCACTTTATGGTGTGCCACATTCATGCCACTTATCATACTCACCCTGCTTGGGCTGCATATCGGGGCCGCGTAAGCATTGGTAAATTTCATACCCTCTTTGGCTAACCGTTCCATATTGGGCGTATGAAAATGTTTGTTTAATGGCGTAGCCTGGCTCCAAAAAGGCAGCGATGTATCCTGCCAGCCCATATCATCAACCAAAAACACAATTATATTAGGTTTTTGCTGAGCAAAAATATTGTGGGCAAAAACCCACAATATTATCGTAAAAAAGATAAGTTTATATTTCATTGGTTATCCATATTGCCTGCACCGGTAGATAATTATTTGATCTTGTTATTTCTTTTCTTTTATTGAAAGTAGCAGCTCCGTCATTTCTTTAACCTTTTCGGGATATTTAGCGGCAAGGTTTTCCTTTTCTCCAATATCTTCTGTTAAATTATACAATTGAGGCTCGGGCGAATTACCTGTTTCAATATTCACCCCCTTATTAAGCGCGGGGCCGTTATTAGGCGTAATTAACTTCCATCCATCCTTTACAATAGCCAGTGCTCCCCCCTGCTCAACATATACCGAACGGCCTGTATTTGATCTGCCCATAAAAGCGTCAATCATATTTTCGCTATCAAATGCATCACCTGCCGGGATAGGCTGTTTGAAAAAGTTAGAAAATGACGCTATTAAGTCTATCTGCGAAACTAACGCGTTTGAAACTCCCGGTTTAACTTTACCCGGCCAGCTTATTAGAAACGGGATGCGCGTCCCCCCTTCTAACGCGCTGTATTTGCCGCCCCGCATAGGGCCAGCGGGCGTATGCCCGTTCAATTTAGCTACGGCTTCATCCTCATAGCCATCATCTAAAACAGGGCCGTTATCGCTGGTGAATATAATTATCGTGTTTTTTTCGATGCCTAAAGATTTAAGCTCTTTCATCACTTCGCCCACTGTCCAGTCTAATTGCAAAATAACATCGCCCCGTAAACCTAAACCGCTTGTGCCTTTAAAACGTGTTGCGGGCATGCGCGGTACATGTGGCTCGGTCATAGCGAAATACAGGAAGAAAGGGTGTTGTTGGTTTTGTTCAATAAAACCCTCGGCCTTTGCCAAAAATGTCGATGATACTTCCTCATCAACCCAACGGGCCAATTTGCCGCCGCTCATAAAGCCTATCCGGCCTATGCCATTTACAATGGTGCCATCATGTCCCTGCCCCGGTGATGATTTTAGTTTCAATAGTTCGGGATGCTCCTTACCGGTTGGGTCGTTACCTACTTTATGGGTATAAGATACCGCTATAGAGTCGTTAGCTTCCAACGCTATTACTTTATGATTTTCTAAAAAAACCGTCGGGACCCTATCAGCCGTCGCCGGGAAAATAAACGAATAATCAAACCCCACTTCATTTGGGCCCGGCTTCACCTCGCCATTCCAGTTTTTAGCTACGGCATCGCCTAAACCCAGGTGCCATTTGCCAACTATGGCGGTTTGGTACCCGGCCTTTTTAAATACTTTAGGCAAAGTAGTATGGTCTGTGGGTATGATGAGGGCCGCATCGCCGGGTAAAATACCGGTCCCTTGCTTGCGCCAGGGGTACTGGCCGGTCATTAACGCGTAACGCGATGGTGTACAGGTAGCCGAAGTACAATGCCCATTTGTAAACCTTATGCCCGAAGCTGCCAGTTTATCCAGGTTTGGGGTATGTAGTTTGGTAGCCCCGTAGCAGCTCAGGTCGCCATAACCCAGGTCATCGGCATAGATATAAATTACGTTGGGACGGTTTTTTTGGGGGGGCTTAGTCTTGTTTGCCTGCGAAAACGTATTTATGGAAAACAAGCAAATAAACGATGCAAATGCCAGTATTGGTTTCTTCATGTTTTGTTTGTTAGGAGGATATTTAAATTTATAAACTTATCATTTAACCCACCAATTTAATTTAGAACAAACGATTGTTAAAGTTTTATTACAGTCATAACAAAAATATATTTCCATTTCATGTTGTTAGGGCTATGGACTCGTTAAATTTGGGGGGATTTCATTCCCTGCAACAATTTCATCAGGCATCGGTACCGGCTTCTTGGTTAGTTTATCAACGGGCATTTGGGCATTGTAACCCTTTAGCTTTTGCGTTAATAGCTTAGCCAGTCTTTTTGTTTCATCCGGAAATTTTGCAGCCAGGTCACGGGCTTCTTTAATATCAACGCGTAAATTGTATAATTCAAGCTCGCCCAGTTTTTCAAAATAGATCAACTTCCAATCCCCTTGTCTTATTGATGTTAGCCATGAGTTGTCCCTGGTTAATTTTCCGGTAGTCCACTTATTTGGGAAATTCCAGATCATTACCCGTTGCTGATCTTTTTTTTGAGGGTCTTTTAAATAAGGGGTCATACTCAAACAATTTTTTCCATTTTATTTTAATAATAGAGAGGCCGGACCAGCAATCCGGCCAACCCCTCTATAGGTATTGAATGTTATTTTACCAACCCGGGTTTTGCTGTATTTTAGGGTTCACCGTTATTTGCTGCAAAGGTATTGGTAAAAGATAATCACGGTTTACGTTAAATGAATAACCCGCTGCCATACTGGCCGTTTTTGCATATGGTTGGATGTAACCCTGGGCATTTACAAAGACATTTGTACCAACAACTATCGTTGGGATAACCGTTAAAAATTGTTTTACCATTGCGCCTAATGGCTGTTGGCTAACAATAACATTTGGCGCTGCAGCCCATCTGAATATATCGGTTTGCCTGTACCCTTCGCACGCTAATTCTATGCGGCGCTCACGGCGGATCTCGTTAATAAGCGGCGAAAGTGAAGGAAACGCCCATTTCGGATCGGTAGGAATAGCGGCTATATTTAAGTGCGGCATCCCAACCCGGTCCCTAAGCTTATTAATGGTGATATCAATATCGCTTTGGGTTACCAGACCCAGTTCGGCACGGGCCTCGGCATAAGTCAGCAAAACTTCAGCATAACGCATATAGATAACGCCATCTGTGCCTCCAAGACCATTTGCCTGGCTTTGGCCATAATCTGTATTAAGCCCTTTCCTTATCTGGAAGCCGGTGGTACATGGTGTGCCGGAAACAAGCGCGGGATAAGTAAATAATAAAGATGGGGCAGATGCCGGCTTATTAGTTATAACGGCATCACCGTAGTAAAAAACACTCTGCCTTAACCGTGGGTCACGGTTCGCGAAAATATGCGCGAGCGAATCATCGCCTTTATATAGCGGGCTTAAACTGGTAGGGTTGCCATCTGTACACAGGTAATCATCTACTAAAGTTTTTGATAACCCATCGGAATTAGTTTGCGAAGAACCACCTTGGAAATAATTTTGCCAAACATTGGTAATACCTGCCTGTGTGTTAAACGCTCCCCAAAACATGACTTCTTTACTGCTGGTATAACTTGTTTGGTTAAACAAATTAAAATAACCGTTAGCAACACCTACATTATCCAGTTGATAAACGCCCGACGTAATTACTGTATTTGCCGCGGTGGCGGCCAATTGTAAAAAAGCTGCCCCGTTTTGGCCGGCAACACCAAAAACATCATTTGCATGGTACTTCTCCCAGGTGCCTTCATACAGGCAAACCCTTGCTAAATAGCCTTCTGCAAACTCTTTATACAGCCGTTGTGATTGCGCAGCGCTTTTTGTTGGGAGGTTTGCGATAGCTTTGTTGAGGTCGTTAACTATTGAATCAACAACTACAGTTCGTGACAATCTTGGGGCATATATTAGTGCGGTGTCAGTAACACCTAACGGCTTATTTATCCAGGGCAAAGCGCCCACGTTTTTAACCGCGTTAAAATATAGCATTGCCCTAAAAAAATAGGCTTCGCCAACATAAGGCGCAACGCTGGCCGCTGTTGCATTAACCTTCGAATAATTTGCCAGGAAGTAATTTACATCATATATTTCTGTCCAATTTGCGTAACTGCTGTTACCTGCAACAGTAAGCTGGCCGTTTAAACGGGCATTCACCGTTTGCGGCACCATATTATCGCTATTATCATCAATGCTATATATGCCCAGGCTACCAAAACCCGTATAAAGCGGGAAAATGTCACTAAAATTATAAAAATTATTGGCGTAGTTCTGCAGATCGCTTGCAGTATGCCAGTACGAGGCTTGTGAAAGCGCTGTAGGAGGCGATTGATTTAATAACGAATCCTTCTTGCATGAGATAATAGTAAGCAAGCAAAGTATGGTCATTAAATATATAATTTGTTTCGTTTTCATGTTTCAAATAATTAAAATTGATTATTTAATATTCATTCTTAAACCAAAAGAAAAGCTGCGTTGTAACGGATATTCTTTTTCGTCCGACTGCAATAATTCAGGATCTATATACTGGTGCGCGAACACGCCCGAAAAGGTGAGGGCATTTTCAACGCTGGTATATACCCTTACCTGGTAAACATGTAGTTTTTGCGTAAACTTGTCAGGAATGGTATAACCTAACTGAACATTTTTTAACCGTGTATAAGCCGCGTTCAATAAATAGCCGGTTTGAGAAACGTAGTCCTTACCGGCACCATTGTTAATGTCAATTCGCGGAAAATAGCCATTAGGATTTGAAGGTGTCCATCTGTCTTCCAGTTTAGGGGTTATGGTACTCTGGTATTCTGATTCAATGCCCCAAAATAAATTATTACCACTGCCCGGCATAAAATCAGTATGCCCCTGTCCTTGAATAAATACAGTGAAGTCAACGCCCTTCCAGCTTACACCGGTGGTAAAACCATAAAGAAATTTAGGAGTACTATTGCCAATAATTTCCTGGTCGCCTGGATTACTTACTGTATTACTTCCGTAACTGATCACTCCATCGTGGTTAAGATCGGCATATTGAATATCGCCGGGAAGGTAGCCGGTGGCATTGATGGCCTTTTGGCTTGGGGCGTTGGTAACATCGGCCTGTGTTTGAAATTTGCCTACCGTTTTAAAGCCCCAGATAGCGCCCATCGGGATGCCCACATTGGGTTGACTGATCAAACCTGTAGGGTTCCCGGTGTATTGGGTTACTTTACCGGCATAGTGAGAGAAGGTAGCCCTTGCCATTAAATGCACCTGGCCATACTGGTGTTTCCATGAGGTTGTGAGGTCAAAGCCGATGGTTTGTGACGCCGCGTTGTTTACAATGGCCGGGGTAACGCCCAATGTAGTTGGGTAAGTAAGTGCATTGCCAAATTGGTCGGTTATGTTTTTCTTATACCAGTCAAATGTGGCGTTAAAGTCTGTCAGGAATTCTATATCCACACCCAGGTCAAGCTCGGATGTTTTTGCCCAGGTAAGTGTAGGGCTTACTAACTGGGTTGGATTGGAAACAGCAGGTAAACGGCCGCCGCTTGACGGTGTAAATATCCAACTGGTACCTGTAGATGAGGTAGTGCTGAAGTTACTTAAATAAGGGTAATAATTTGCGCCATTAAGAAAGTAGGAAATATCCCCCAGGCTACCATACGATCCCCTGAATTTCAAATTGCTTACCCATTTCAACAATGGTTTAAAAAAATCTTCTTTTGAAGCATTCCACCCTGCTGATGCTGATGTAAATAAATGATACCGTGTATTAACCGGGAATAACGAGGTGCCCATATAGCTTGCATTACCTTCTATCAAATACTTTTCATCATAATTGTAGTTTACTCTTCCAATGCTGCTGTTTGTAGCCCAGCTGTAACCAGGAGTACTTCCTCCAGGCCCCGTATCTCCTGTAGAAGGCGTTGTGCCGCTGGTAAGGGAAAGTGATGGCGCCGATGTGCTATATAAATACTGGTTAGATCCGTATAAGTTTGAAAACGTTTTTTGTTCGGTATTCTGCCCAACCTGCACTTTAAAATAATGCTTGTTTATTTGTTTTTCGTAACTGGTAAAAAAGTTATAATTATAGTAAGTAGTAGCAGAATAGCTTTCGTTTATTTGCGAAATTGTAGTACTCAGGAAGTTTGGATTATCCGGGAGCGCATACGTAAAGGGCAAAATAGTTGATAAAGTATTTGAATTATTATAATCATAGCTATAGTGGCCGGTTATATTCCAGCCGGGCAATGGCTTTATGGTAACGTCGCCGCTTATCCGGCTAAGATTGGTGCGGCTTGTATTGGTGCCGCCCTGTTCAATTTGATCTATATAAGACGCAAACTCGGTCCCGCCGTTTGGATCAGTTAAAGCCACTGTTGGCCATATCCTGGCCAGTTGGTGAAACCAGTTGCCACCGGTGTTTGATCCTCCATTATAGGGAGAAACATCATTTTCCTGCGCATACGATGTTTTCACGCTGAAGGTGATGTATTTGTTGATATCGGCCGTAATATTTGCCCGAAAGTTATCGCGTTTATAACTGTCATGAAAATAATTGAACATACCATTATGGTCTTCGGTGCCAAATCCAATAAAATAGGTTATTTTATCGCTGCCGCCATCTACGCTAAAGTTATGCTGCTGGCTGGGCGACCATGCTTTCAGGTAAATTTTAAACCAGTCGTTATTTGAATTTGGAAAAATTGGGTCATACCTGGCATAAGCATCCGAACCCGGTACAGCCACATTGGTAGGCGTGCCCGCCGGATTTGCCAAATAAGCCTTGATCCTGCTAAGGGCATCAGCAGTAAACAGCTGCGGTAAACCAGCATTGGTATAGGCCTCATCCATGGTATTTGCAAATTCAAGCGAATTAACCATTGTAGGGAAGTCCAACGGTTGGGCGTAAGAAAAGTTATTTGAATAACTCAGCTTAGGCGCCTGGTTTTTTTTGCCTTGCTTGGTGGTAATTAATAAAACCCCATTAGGCGCCCTTGACCCGTAAACAGCAGAAGAAGCGGCATCCTTTAACAAGGTAATGGTTTCTATATCATTTGGATTGATACTGTTAATATCCGTTTCTACCCCATCAACAAGGATAAGCGGGCCGGCAAGGCTACCGCCGGTGCCGCTTCCGGAACCGAACCCGGTAAAACCGCGCACGTTAATGCTTTTGGTAGCATCAGGAGCCCCGCCTGCATAATTAGTAGTAATATTGAGGTTAGCCATCAAACCCTGCAAAGCATCTCCTATATTTACGGCTGGCCTGTCTTGTAATTGTTTGGCATTGATCTGATCAACAGCACCGGTAAGATCAATTTTCTTTTGCGTTCCAAAACCTACTATAACCACATCATTTAACCCCGAAGTGAGGATTTTTAACTTAATAAGTAAACCGCTTGGAGCGGTAACTTTAACATCCTGCGTAACATAGCCAACAAATGAAACTTGAAGCGTTGAGTTCAGTTCAACGTTTTTTAATGAAAACTCGCCATCACTATTGGCCGAGGTAACCTGGTTGCCGCCTTTTACTTTAATAGTGGCACCCGGTAAAGGTGATCCTGCTGTATCGGTAACTTTGCCAGTAACTGTAACAAGCTGTACAATAGCTTCAGGCAATTTGCTGGCCATTGTGTTTTCTTCCTTGATCACTATCGCGTTCTCATAAAAAGTATAACTTAATCCCAAGCCTTGCAAACATGCTTCTACTACATCCTTTAAAGGTGTATTATTAAAATCGGCATTAATTTTTTGATTATCCTTTAGTTTTTGCGGCTGATATAATACATCATAACCGGTTTGTTTTTTTATTGCTTTAAAAACTTCTTTAAGTGTTACGCCTTTCTTTTGTAAGCTTAATTTTTGCGCAAAGGTTGCCGCGCTTACCTGCATCATAGACAGAAACAATAAAATCATTGTCAGTTTCATAATAATCAGGAATTTAGGAATGAGGCGCTGGGGTCCCCATAAATTTTTTAAGTAAATTTGATACATTTGTTTATCTGTTTAAATTAAAAATAGTACTCAACACACTGTACGGTTTAACCAGGTAGTTACATCAGGAGTGTTGCAAGCACTCCTGATTTTTTATCCTGATCACCGTTAAAATTTGTTCCTGTTAGGGGTCTTTTTCCGGTCGTTTCATTGTAGGTTTATTTAAGTTAATATAATTGGGTTTGTAAAATGCCTGTTTAATTAATCACTACGATCTTATTGCCTTCTATTTTAAAATGCGCCGCGTTGGTTAATTCGAGGGTTTTAATAACCTGCGAAACATTTTTATATCGCGATACCGTACCTGTAAAAACCTGTTGCTGTAGCGAAGCATCTTTATATTCTATTTCAACATTATACCAGCGCGAAACTTTACGCATAATACTCCCCAGGTTTTCATCGCTGAATTGGAAATAGCCATTTTTCCAGGCAACGGCCTCATCTGTATCTACTTCCTGCACGTTTAACCCGGCATTATTAACAAGCGACTGCTGGCCCGGCTTTATCACCACACTGTTGTGATTTGAGGCCAGGGTAACCTTTACCGATCCTTCAAGTAAGGTGGTGGCAGTTGCCTTTTCATCGTTGTATGCATTAATATTAAAATGCGTACCTAATACCTCAACTTCCTGCTGCCCGGTTTTCACTTTAAATGGCATGGCCTTATTATGGGCCACTTCAAAATAGGCTTCGCCGGTTAGCTCTACCAACCGTTCATTGCCGGCAAAAGCTACCGGGTATTTTAATGAGGACGCGGCATTAAGCCATACGTGCGAACCATCGGGCAGCGCTACCTGGTATTGTTCGCCCTTTGCGGTTTCCAATGTATTGAATTGAGATGGGGCAGCACCTTCGGCGGCATGAACGGTATAAACGAGCTCGCCATTTTTGGTTTTATTAATAGTTACACCGGCTTCACTGGCCAATTGGCCATTAGCTTCGTTGCTCAATACCACCTTTTTACCATTAGCTAAAGTAAGTGTGGCCCTGTTTTTACCCGGGGCGATGTCGGTTTTAGCTACCAGGTTTGCGCCATTGATTTTTTGCCGGTGCAATAAGTAATACCCGCCAAACGAAATAAAGATGATTGCCGCCGCCGCAACGGCAATACGGGGCCATAAGGTTTTAAAAACGGTGCGACGCTTTAACGGTAACTGTTTACCAATTAATTCTAAGTTGGCATAAAGGTCGGCATTGTCAATCTCCGCATTGCTATTTGCAGCATGGTGGATATACCAGCTTTCGAGGATCGTTTTTTCTTCGGCACTTAATGTCCCGGCTTTATATTTTTCTAAAAGCTGTATTATTTGGTTGTCGTCCATACCGATACATTAAAAGGAAATTATCCTTTAATACTACCAAGACGGCAAAGCCATTAAAAGGTATTAGATGAAAATTAAAAAAAACATTTTTGCGATCAATAGTGGCTGGAGGTGGTTAAGCCCCCTAACCCCCTAAAGGGGGAACAAAGTCGTAAAGAAATTCCATTTAGCAACTAAAGGCCGCTGGGGGTAGTTAAGCGTGCACACAGGGTGTCACAATGGCAACTTAAAGCAACTTGAGGTGCAGTTAAGGCAACATGAGGCAGCATTAAAATGATGTTATAGGACCTCGTAACATTTGTTTTTAATTAGATAACCAGCAAGGTTTAACGCGCTGTTTTTGGAGCATGTTACTTAGTTTTAAGCGGTATTTTAGCTATAATAAGCTATATGAACAAGGCATTTTGAAATGCGGGTATTTTTCTGTATCTTTAATAGTAAACCGCAATTCTGCAGGGTTTCTGATGGCGTTTTTCGCCTGATTTTTCAACAAAAAACTGATAAAATAAAACTGAATTTTCTCCAATTTTTGGGGGTTGAAAAAATTGTTCTTTGAAATTGTTTGCCATTAACATTTAGTAATGGGCTTTATTCAATTATTAAGCGCGTTAAAATATTTTTAAAGGCCTATTAAAACAAGGTAATGTTTATAAATAATAGAGCCATTAAAAGTAAGGAGTTTACTTTAAGCCTTAATATTTTCGCGGCGTTATAAACCTGTTGTTTAACGGTTTTATCAGAGATATTTAATTGTTGCGCTATCTCTTTATAGGAGAAATCTCCTTCGCGGCTTAGTCTGAATACTTCGCCCATTTTGGGAGGTAACGCTGCAATTTCTCTTTCAATAATAACCGACAATTCTTTCGCCCTTATTTGTTCGTCGGTAATGTAAGTACCCTGCTCCACAAAATCACGAATAGAGTCGATATACCTGGCAGCAACTTTTTGGTGGGCGATCTGATCAAATATCCTGTTCCGTACCGAATTGTATAAATAGGATGATAGAGCGGTTTTAAAAATTAGGCTATCTCTTTTTTGCCAAAGCGTAAGAAAGAGGTCCTGGATAACATCGTTCGCTTCATCCTGATCATTAAGCAACCTAAAAGCATGCTTATATAGCATTACCTTATACCGCTCAAAAATTTCAGTGTACGCAACCTGATCCCCCTCTTTTAAAAGGGCAGCTAATTCCTGATCGGTAAATTTGCCGTAATTGGTCAACGTGCTACAATCGGTTAAATTGGAGGTTTTATTGCCTGCAATTTAGATGGATAACCACAATAATAGAGAATGAAAAACTGCGCAAACGTTTGTGTTTGCCGGTAATCTGTATTTTTCAGAAAAACTTATTGCCTAAACTACCTTACCCAACCTCTTGTGTTGTGCAAACACCCTGAACATTTGTAATACAACAGAAAGAATAATCAAAGCCAACCCGCAATAAAAACCTGCCGATAAAACTTTGTTTTCATGATAAAGTATAATGGCAAGTATGATGCTGTACAATGGCTCTAAACTAAAGGTTAGGTTTACTGTAAACGCCGGTATAGTTTTAATAGCCTCGGTGGTCATCAGGTACATTAAATCGGTGCAAACCAGCGAAAGCAACAGTAAATAGCCAAAATCGGGCAACGACGGCACTATTGTGGCAACCGGAAAAACATGCAGGTACACGGGCATAATAATTGTCAAACCCACCCCACCGCCAAGCATGGTATATAGGGTAATAGTTTGGCTGTTAAATGATTTGGTAAGGCGCTCATTAGATATAGTATATAGGGCCGCCAGCATCGCCGAAATAACGCCCAGTATAATACCGGTGCGAAAAGTAGCATCCAGCCCAAAAATTAAAGCGATACCGCATAAAGTTAACCCGCTTAACAACAACTCCGGTACCGAAAGCTTTTTGCCGTTGATCAATGGCGCAAACAGGGCTGTGAAAAAGCTCACTAACGAAAAACAGACAACCCCTACCGAGATATTTGAATATTTAATACTTGCGTAAAAGAGTATCCAGTGCAGCCCCAAAAGCAAACCGGCAAATGCTATCCGGGTAATGCTTTTAATAGCTATCTTTTTCAATTTGCCGCTTACACCTAATATAAGCAACAACATCAACCCCGATAGCATTAGCCGGTACCAGCTTATTAACCCGGCATTAAGTGTTATCAGCCTGCCAAAAATGCCGGTAAACCCCGCAAGTATTACCGCAAGGTGCAATAGTATAAATGCTTTTTTCATTCAAATAAAGAGTCAAGAATCAAGAGCCAGGAATCAAGATAAAAAGCAAAGACGAGTTTATAATCGCCCCATACCGACATAATTCCGCGTGATTCTGTTCCTTTTGATAGGTTTTTCCTTGTGTTGCAATTTTCTTGACTCTTGGTTCTTGGCTCTTGATTCATATATCAGCCTACTTTCTCACCCTCACCGGGTACGGCGGCCTAACCGGAGCAACCTGCGGGTTCTTATCAAGTTCACTTAATGCTATTGCAATGGCTTTTTCCAATTGAGGGTCCTTCCCGCTAATTACTGCCGATGGTGTTTGTTCAACTTCCACATCGGGCGCTATGCCTACGTTCTCTACTACAAAACCCTCTTTTGTCCATATACCTACATTGGGCGCGGTTACTCCGCCACCATCTAAAAATTCGGGGAAACCCAAAATTCCTACCAGGCCGCCCCAGGTACGCTGGCCAACAAGGGTGCCTACCTTAAATTTCTTAAACATCCACGGCAGCATGTCGCCTCCCGAGCCGGCGGTTTCATCAATGATCATCACTTTTGGCCCTTGTATCGATGCGTTTGGCGATTTCAGATCATGTCCGTAGCGCATATTCCAATAAGCCTGGTAAGGGTTTTGCAACAGGTTGATATAATAATCGGCCAATGAGCCGCCGCCGTTAAAGCGTTCGTCAACAATTATTGCTTTGCGGTTTGCCTGCGGATAAAAATAACGTTTAAAGTAATCATGCCCTTCAACAGAAGTATTGGGCACATATACATAAGCAACCTGTCCCTTGGTAGCTTCGGTTACCTTTTTAAGGTTGCCTTCTACCCAATCGCGGTTGCGGAGCGCGCTTTCGCTACCCACCGGCACTACCTTTACCACCCGCGAACCTGTCATGTCAGGATTTGGCCCTACGGTTATCTCGGTAATTTTACCGGATGTATTTTCAAAGAAGCTGTACAAATTTTCATTTGCGGCAATTTCCGTTCCGTTCACAGCCAGCAGGTAATCGCCCTCATGTACATTTACGCCCGGCTCAGTAAGCGGCGAGCGCAGGTTGGGATTCCAGTTTAAGCCGCCGTAAATCTTTTTAATGCGGTACCGGTTATTAGCCACCGTATAATCGGCGCCTAATAATCCGCCGCTCACCCTTTCGGGCTGGTGCAAATGGTCACCTGCATCTGTAATGCGATGGTGGCCTACGGTTAGTTCGCTGCACATCCATTGTATGAGGGTGTTCAGGTCATCGCGGCAGGCAAGGTCGGGCAAAAAAGCGGCATATTTCTTTTTCATTGCGGGCCAATCGGCACCGTGCATACCCGGGTCATAAAAATAGTCGCGGTTGATGCGCCAGGCTTCGTCAAAAATTTGCGGCCACTCGGCTACGGGATCTATTTTTACCTGTAAGGCATCGGTGTTAAGCCTGCCTTTACCCGGCTCGGGCTTTTCGCCGGCATTGCTAATAAAATAGCTTCCATTGAGGCTATATAACATCTTCTTGCCATCGGCAGACAGGTCATAGCCGTTCATATCGGCCACCTCGGTATCCGCACGCTTTTTAAAGCTGTATTTATGCATTTTGCCGGTACCGCCTTCATTGTTAATATACAAGAGTTCGCCGGCGGCAGTTACGTTTAATTGCCCAAGGCTACCTGCTTTTATGGGCAAATCAATAATACGGTTTTGCATACCCTCCCAATCAATATGAAACGATGAGGGGTTAGCCATTTTCTTTCCGGCTGTTGTATCCTTCACCGCTTCTTCATCACTTTCTTTGGCTAGCGGCGATAGTGTTTGGCTTTGTAAGGTTAGCAGGTAAATAGAGTTTGACTGGTGCATATCCTCGTTAGACTGGTCGAACCAGTTCAATACCGGGCCTGCATCTGTAGAGGCCAGGAAGTATAGAAATTTACCATCCTTACTAAATACGGGCTCGTCCGTATTGCTCAGGCCATCGGTTACTGCATAAGACTTATTTTCGGCGGTTGAATAGAAAAATATCCTTCTGAAATAGGTGTCCGTAACCTGGGTATAAGCTATCCATTTTGAATCGGGCGACCAATCGCCAAACATATCCCTGAAAGCTCCCGGCACATACAGGTCATCCGAAGTTATTTTTTTTATGGCGCCATCAGCTACCGTCAGCACATATAAACTGCGGCCGTTATCGGTATAAACGATCTGCTTACCATCCGGCGACCATCGCGGGTAGGCGTAAAACCCTGTTCCGTTAAGCTTAAAGCTTTTTGCCTCGCCTATGCCATCCTGTGCTTTAATGTCAAGCCTGTATTCGCCCGAAGCATCAGAAAAATAGGCTATCCACCGGCCATCAGGCGACCAGGACGGATATTTTTCGTGAGCGGCAGTTGTTGAAGTTATGTTACGATAATCGCCTTTTTCGGCAGGTACAGTAATAATATCGCCCCTAAAATCAAACACAGCACGCGAACCTGTAGGCGAAATGCCGCCACTCCGGATGTATCTGCCCCCTGATGCAAATCGCGACCTTAACTCGAGCAGGTCGGCAGCTATGCCAATGGTTAATTTTTTTGTTGTACCTGTTGCGGTGTCAAACAGGTGCAGGTAGCCTGCCTGTTCAAATATGATTTTTCCGTTACCGCTTGAGGCATTTAACACCGGGAAATCAGTAAAACTGGTTAATTGTTTAATGGCTTTTGAACTAACATCATACGAATAAAGATTAAACTCTCCATTCCTGTCGCTCCTGAAATAAACGGTGTTGTTCATCCACATAGGCCCGGCATCATTGCTGCCACCTGCTGTTTTTGGTATTTTTACGATGCTTTTGTCGGCAAATGAAAACAGCCAGATCGTAGTTGCAGAGCCGCCACGATAGTTTTTCCATTGTTTAAAGGCGTCCGCAATTGGTGTATAGGCCATATATTTCCCATCCGGCGAATAAATGGCATGATAAGCATTAGGTATCTCCAACTCGGTTTCCTGTCCGCCAGTTACGGGAACGGTAAATAACTGGCTGTACCTGCCATTGGAAGCAAAACGGGTAGAAGTAAATAACACTGACTTGCCATCGGGTGTAAAACCTTTTACAATATCGGCAGCCGGGTGCCAGGTAAGGCGTTTAGGTATGCCGCCTTCTACCGGGATCACAAAAACATCTATATTACCATCATATTGCGCGCTAAAGGCGATCAGGCTGCCGTCCGGCGAAAAGGCAGGGTTAGCTTCAATACCTTCGTCAACGGTGAGCCTGCGTGGCTGCGAACCATCAAGGTTTGCCACCCATAGATCTTCGGCATATATAAACGCGATATGGTTAGCGCTGATGGCAGGCTGCGAAAGCATACGGGTATCTTTTGTATTAATAGCTAAAACAACACCCGGCATTAACAATAACACTATTGTTGCCTGAAAAAGATAAGCGAAAGTTTTTTTCATGATGTGATAATTTACAACGCGGTTTAAAAGTAAAAATAGGTAATTATTTCTGCAGTAAGGAATTATGAGGCCGGGCTACTTTCTACAAGGCAAACACCTTAAAATAATTTAAACCGATATGAGGAGGCTCCTCCGGACTTTATTGATTGTTTAGAATTTTCTCGGTAAACACGATTCTGGAGGTAAAACCTATTTGACAACCCATAGCCCTATTCAGTAAGTTATTTTATGGCCCTATAGCTTAATTAAAACAGATCCGAATGGGTACCCGTTCGTACTAATTCCAAAAGATTTATTTGTTCGTTTTCATCCCATATAAGCAAGAGGTCGGGTTTTACATGACACTCCCAATATCCTTTATAATTACCACTAAGTTTATGGGGGTTGTGTTTTCTGTCAAGGCCATTATGCCCTTTTTCAGCAAGCGTGGTAATTAGCTCCTGAAGTGATTGAAAATCTTTATTTGATCGCTTTTTGAGCAACTTTAAATCTTTCAAAAATTTTGTGGAAGCAACTATTTCAAACATACGTTAAGATCAGATGCTGTTAAACAAATCTTCAACGGTTTTAAATTTCTTACCATTACCTCCCTTTAATTCATTCATGGCAGCAATGGTATCCTTATTGGGGACATTGTCTGTTTTTTTTACTTTGACTGTTACGCCCAACTCTTTTAAAAATTCCTTAACCAGCCGGGTTTTATTATCAGGCACATTTATTTCGAGTGTTTGCATATACAAAAATAATTATTAATTCGCTGAATACATAACGAGCAATTTACTTACCTATCCGCCACATAATTGCGATGACTGAGTGGGTAATTTGCACTATGCAAATATTTTCATAAAGCAACCTGAACCGTTAATGTACAATAGATGCAGAACCTTTCATTTTTACCCTTTTACTTCCCTCGCCGATATCCAAAAATTATTATACCCCAACCCTATTTGTATATCTATCAGTTCCTGTTGCAGCATTTCGAGCATCGCTAAAAAGTTATATACAAAATGCACCTTGTTTTC
>Ga0206890_1179_pt1 | contig 19344 bp, 19 predicted proteins | sample Alteio_BWOrgHeat_58_FD_152960 | JGI IMG/M metagenome (GOLD analysis project Ga0206890, IMG submission 152960) | Enriched cells from forest soil in Barre Woods Harvard Forest LTER site, Petersham, Massachusetts, United States - Alteio_BWOrgHeat_Nextera6 ... | reverse complement strand
TAATAAAACTATATATCAATATGGCTACAATGCCAACAACCATCATAAAAATGTAGAAACCAACGTTACCGGTTTGCAACAGGCGCAAGCCTTTACTTGCCTCAACTGACCCTTTGCCTAAACCGTTTACAAAACCGTCAATGCCCAGGCGGTCAACCACGTTATAAAAGAAGCCCGATAATGCATCAAGCGGTTTGCGTATTACGGCATCATACAATTCATCTATATAAAATTTATGGTATGATAAGTTGACCAAAGCAGGGCGCTCTTCGGTATCGGCAACCGGCACATGCGCTTTTTTAACATATTTACTGTAAGCATAAACCAAAGCGATCAACGCGCCCAATACCGATACGCCCATTAACATCCATTCGGTGTTTTGCGGCAGGGTTTGTTCGCCCATAATTTTGGTTGATGATGCAAAAACCGGCGCCAGAAAGTGCTCAAGCCAATGGCCGCCACCTAATGACTCGGGCACGCCGATAAAGCCACCAACTGCCGATAATACAGCCAGAATGATAAGCGGTATGGTCATGCTTGAAGGCGATTCATGCAAGTGATGCTCCTGTTCATGCGTACCACGGAATTTACCATAAAAAGTAAGGTACAGCATCCTAAACATATAGAAGGAGGTGAACATAGCCGTAATAACACCTACTACATAAAAAGTAGTGCTATGCATAAAGGCATGGGCCAAAATTTCGTCTTTAGAGAAGAACCCTGCAAATGGCGGGATACCTGATATAGCAATGGTACCAACCAGCATAGTTATAAAAGTAATGGGCAATTTGCTTTTTAAGCCGCCCATATTACGCATATCCTGTTCGCCGCTTACCGCGTGAATTACTGAACCTGCACCCAGGAACAATAGGGCTTTAAAAAACGCGTGCGTAAGTACGTGGAAAAACGCGCCGGTATAAGCACCAACACCCAAGCCTAAAAACATATAGCCTAACTGCGATACCGTTGAATAAGCCAGTACCTTTTTAATATCGGTTTGTGTTAAGGCTATTAATGCCGCGAAAGTAGCTGTAGTTAAACCTACAATGGCTATAACCTCCATGGTATCAGGCGCCATGGTAAATAAAATATTCGAGCGGGCTATCATATAAACGCCAGCGGTAACCATGGTTGCAGCGTGTATTAAAGCCGACACCGGTGTTGGGCCCGCCATTGCATCAGGCAGCCAGGTAAATAAAGGCAATTGTGCCGATTTACCTATAGCGCCTATAAATAATAATATCGTGATCAATACAAACGGGCCGTCTGCCGAATGCATACCGGCCGCTTTGGTGAAAACAGTTGAATAATCTAAACTGCCAAAAGTGGTGAATATTAAAAACATCCCGATAAGGAAACCCAGGTCACCTATGCGGTTCATGATAAATGCTTTCTTAGCGGCATCGGCATAATCGGGATTAGTGTACCAGAACCCGATAAGCAGGTATGAGCATAAACCCACGCCTTCCCAGCCTATAAACATGACAAGGTAGTTTGACCCCATTACCAGCAGCAGCATAAAAAACACAAACAAGTTGAGGTACGAGAAAAACTTACCAAAACCCTTGTCGTCATGCATATATCCAACCGAGTACAGGTGTATCAGAAAGCCTACGCCGGTAATGATGAGCAACATCAACGCGCTTAACTGATCAACCAGAAACGAAAAGGTTACTTTAAGGTAATCAACAGAAAACCAGTCGAACAGGGTAACGTTAATAGCATGCCCGGTAGATTTGATCTGCAGAAAAGCGCCAACGCTTATACCAAATGAAGCAAATACCAGCGCGCTGCCAATAAAGCCTATAGCGCCTTTTGATAAGGTGTTGCGGCCAAGGCCGTTAATAATAAAACCGGCTAACGGTAATAAAGGAATAAGCCAGATGTATTTATCCATGTTATATGTTGTACGTTTAACGTTGTACGTAATACGTTTTTTGTATTAATTTTTTAATTTACAAATCGCCCCAAATCCGAAATCGAACATTCGAAATCCGAAATCTCTTCTACCATTTCAACCTGTTCAGCACATTAATATCTATCGAGTTTGTATTGCGATAGATCATTACTATTATCGCCAACCCTATGGCTACTTCGGCAGCGGCTAATGCCATAATAAAGAAAACGAAAACCTGGCCGGTTGCATCGCCGCGGTAAACGGAGAAAGCTGTAAGCAGCAGGTTTACAGAGTTCAGCATCAGTTCGACCGACATAAATATCACAATAGCATTGCGACGTATCAATACGCCTATTACCCCAATTGAAAATATAATTGAACTTAAGAGTATGTAATGGTTAAGCGGTATAGCTTGTATAGTATCTGTTAAAGTTTTCATTACGCGGCTGATTTTGAATCTTTAGTAGCCAGTAAAACAGCACCTACCATTGCTGATAACAGCAGGACAGATGAAATCTCAAACGGCAGTAAAAATTCGTTAAACAATACTTTTCCTAAGTTTTTTACCAGGCCCAGGCCGGGGTCTTGCAGCGTTACATACGGCGATACGCTAAACGCTTTTAATGATGCAATAATGGTAACCAAAAAGCAGCCGCCCCCAATAACGCCCGCAAATTTTACCAGGTTTGATTTTACGGGCTCTGATTCTTTATTCAGGTTAATGAGCATCAGCGTGTATAAAAACAGCACCAATATGGCCCCCATATAAACAATGAAGTTTACAATGGCCAAAAACTGCGCGTTCAGTAAAATATAATGTATAGTGAACGTAAAAAAGGTGAGTATAAGGTAAAGAATACTATGCACCGGATTTTTGGCAGAGATTACCAATATGGAGAAAAAAATGGATAAAAACGCGATGAAGTAAAATGTGTTCATGGTTTAATAATTACAAAACCTTTTTCCCTCAAAAACGAGTTGGGCAAAGGTATAAAACTTCTTTATTGATTTAACGGGGCCTCAACTAATTTGTCTTTGCCGTATATAAAATCTTTCCTTAAATAATCCGCAGGCACAATGTCACCATCAAGGTAAATTGCTTCTTTGGGGCAAGCCTCTTCACATAAGCCACAAAAAATACAGCGCAGCATATTTATTTCATAAACGGCAGCATACTTTTCTTCACGATATAAATTTTCTTCACCAGGCTGACGCTCGGCAGCTATCATGGTAATGGCTTCGGCAGGGCATGATAACGCGCATAAGCCGCAAGCTGTACAACGTTCCTTGCCATTCTCATCCCGTTTAAGGGAGTGCATACCACGAAAGTTTTCAGAAAACTCACGCTTTTCTTCAGGATAACTGATAGTTACCGGTTTCCTGAAAAAGTGCTTCATCGTAATTGCCAATCCTGATAAAATTGCAGGCAGGTAAGCCCGCTCTAAAAAATTGAGCGGCTTTGATTCAATTACTTTTCTTTTATTACTTAGTGGTTCCATATTAGTCTTTTCACTGCATCATAATAAGTAATCCATACACCGGTAACCACAATATTGGCTATGGCCAGTGGTATTAAAATTTTCCAGCCCAGGTCCATTAACTGGTCATAACGGAAACGGGGGATTGTCCACCGTACCCACATGAAGAAGAAAATGAATAAAAATATCTTGGCGAATAATACTGCGGTTCCAATTAAAGGGCCAATTGCCGGGCCGGTATGCGCCAGTACCCAATCCATACCCGGGTAGTTATAACCACCCCAATATAAGGTAGCCATTACTGCCGATGATATAAACATGTTGATATATTCGGCAAACAGGTAAAAGCCCAGTTTCATTGACGAATATTCGGTATGGTAACCGCCTACCAGTTCAGTTTCACACTCAGGCAGGTCAAACGGTGTACGGTTGGTTTCGGCAAAAGCGCAAATGATGAATAATATAAAACCAACCGGTTGATATAGTACGTTCCAATGCCAGCTATGTTGCTGCTCGGCAATTTGGCGTAAGCTTAAAGTACCGGTTACCAATAGCAATGCGATGATTGACAGGCCCATTGATATTTCATAGCTGATATTTTGCGATGCCGCGCGTATAGCGCCCAATAACGAATATTTATTGTTTGATGCCCAGCCGCCAATCATTACGCCATAAACGCCTAAGGAAACTACGCCGAATATGTATAAAATGCCTACGTTAATATCTGCAACCTGCAGGTCAATAACACGCGAGCCTATAACCAGTTTCTGCCCCCATGGAATCACTGCAGACCCGATACAGGCCGTCATTATAGCCAATGAGGGGCCTACTATAAATAAAAACTTGCTGGCATTCGTAGGGATGATCTCTTCTTTCAAAAACATTTTGCCACCATCGGCCAATGGTTGTAAAATACCCCATGGCCCGGCGCGGTTAGGGCCTATCCTGTCCTGGAAAAATGCCGCTATTTTACGCTCTGCATAAGTAGAGTACATAGCTATCACCAGGCTTATCAAGAAAATGATAACAACTAATACCAGTTTAAATATTATATCCCAAAATTCCATTATAAGCGTGTTTCGCGTTCAAATTGTTCCTTATTAGCTTCAACCAAAGCCGGGTTACTTTTAATTACCGGCAACGGGCGCAAAGTATCGTAATGGTTAGAACTGATAACCGATTGGTTTGATACCTTACGCGGCCCTTCAATTACCCAGTCGGCAGTTTTCTTTTTATCAAAACGGCAGGTGTTACAAATAAATTCTTCAACTTCGCCATATACATCTTTACGTGCGGTTACACGTAAAACTTCTTCGCCTTTGTACCATAGGGTTACTTTACCATTGCACTTTTCATGATCGCAGTCACGATGCGCTTCAACAGGTTTGGTAAACCAAACCCGGTTTTTAAAGCGGAAAGTTTTATCGGTCAAAGCACCTACCGGGCAAACATCAATAACGTTTCCTGAGAAATCGTTATCAACTGCTGCTTTAATATAGGTTGATATTTCAGAATGATCGCCGCGGTTTAATATACCGTGTATGCGGTGATCAGTTATCTGGTCGGCCACATAAACGCAACGGTAGCATAAAATACAGCGCGTCATGTGCAGTTGTATTTTATCGCCAATATCTATACGGTGAAAAGTGCGGCGGTCAAATTCATAACGGGTTTTTTCGGCACCATGTTCAAAAGCCAGGTTTTGCAGGTCGCACTCACCGGCCTGGTCGCAAACCGGGCAATCCAGCGGGTGGTTTATCAATAACATTTCAACCACACCTTTACGTGCCTCAATAACTTCGGGCGAGGTAAGGTTTTGCACTTCCATGCCATCCATTACATTAGTGCGGCATGAGGCTACCAGTTTAGGCATAGGGCGCGGGTCTTTTTCTGAGCCCTTGCTTACCTTAACCAAACAAGTACGGCATTTACCACCGCTGCCTGCCAGTTTTGAATAATAGCACATAGCAGGCGGAACAACATCGCCACCTATCAGCCTCGCGGCGTTCAGGATCGATGTTCCATCTGGTACTTCTACTGGTATCCCGTCTATTGTAACTTTCATTAGTTTAAATTCAAAATAAAGCTAACTGTCTTAACTCCAACTTTAGGAGGTCCAAATCTTAACATAACATTTGCACCATTCATAAACGGCGTTTTTTCTATTGTCTCTTTTATTACCTCGTATAACTTTTTAGCATCAGGCCCATATAAATAAAAAGAACCGTCACTGTTGTCTATAGCCATTTCGTGCCCATCATATTCTCCTAATCCACTTTCTTCAACCAGCACCCTAAGCTTGTCGGATAAATCATAAAATGATTCATCCTCGTCAAGACCATAATCAAACTCAATTATAACCGCTTGTTCTTGTTCCACGCGTGGTTATTTATGTAGTAGCCTCTTCCTTCTTAGGTAGAGGGTCGGCGTAATGTGCTAAGCCATAGTTACGTGTCACCGCTTCTGAAGCATTAGTTACATGCCATTCAAATTCATCCCTGAAATGGCGTATAGCGCTGGCCACCGGCCAAGCTGCCGCGTCACCCAGCGGACAAATCGTATTGCCTTCAATTTTTTTAGATACATCAACCAGCAGGTCCATGTCGCTCATTTTGCCATGGCCGTTTTCTAAACGGTGCAATACTTTTTCAAGCCAGCCTGTACCTTCACGGCAGGGCGAACATTGTCCACAGCTTTCATGATGATAAAAACGGGCAAAGTTCCAGGTATTGCGAACAATACATTGGTCTTCGTCAAATGCGATAAACCCGCCCGAACCCATCATAGAGCCGCTAACAAAACCACCATCCGACAGTGATTCATAGCTCATCAGGCGCGGTTCGTTATTAATAGTTTTCAAAAACAGGTTAGCCGGCAAAATTGGCACGGATGAACCACCCGCCACAACCGCCTTTAAGCGTTTGCCGTTGGCTATACCGCCGCAATATTCGTCCGAGTATAAAAACTCTTCAACAGGCAAACCCAGGTCAATTTCATATACACCGGGCTTATTGATATTTCCTCCTGCGGAGATCAGCTTAGTACCTGTACTACGCCCAATACCAACTTTTGCATATTCTTCGCCGCCTTCATTAATGATAGGCACTACGGCAGCAATTGACTCTACGTTGTTTACCACGGTTGGGCAACCCCACACCCCTGCAATTGCCGGGAATGGCGGTTTAATACGCGGGTTGCCCCGTTTACCTTCCAATGATTCTAACAGGGCGGTTTCTTCGCCGCAGATATAAGCGCCGCCACCCGGCTGCACGTATAACTCCAGGTCATACCCTGTGCCTAATATGTTTTTTCCTAAAAATCCGGCTTTTTTGGCTTCGGCGATAGCTTTTTCAAGTATGCGTATCTGCGGCATCATTTCGCCGCGAACGTAGATGTAAGATACTTTAGCGCCTAAAGCATAGCTGCCTACTATCATCCCCTCAATTAATAAATGGGGCAGATAGGTCATCAGGTAACGGTCTTTAAAAGTACCGGGTTCAGATTCGTCTGCATTACAAACCAGGTAACGCGCAACGCCTTCAGGCTTAGCCAAAAAGCTCCATTTCATCCCGGTAGGGAAACCCGCGCCGCCACGGCCACGCAAGCCCGATTTTTTAACCTCTTCCACCACTTCTTCGGGTGTAAGTGTTTTTAAAGCCTTTTCAACAGACGCGTATCCGCCTTTTGAGCGGTAAACATCATAGGTGTTGATGCCGGGTACGTTTATATGTTCTAAAAGTAATTTGCGTCCCATATCTGTTAATATATTTTGCCTGTTACCTTATAATAAGCAACATGCTGCCATACACGTTGTGCAATAGCGATAGTTATCAAAAGTATTTTTACTAACAAGGACATATCCGTTGGATTGGATGGCAATAATAATAATCCGATTATTATCGCATACAATACATCGCGGAATATTAATGAGCCTTTAGTTCCCATTAGCTTTAGCTTTTAAATCATGGATCAGCTTATCAACCGATTCGTTAGTTAAATTCTCGTAAAAAGTATATTCGGGGCCAATTTGCAAAACAGGTGCGTAACCGCAGGCGGCCAAACACTCCACACCTCGCCAGCTAAACAAGCCGTCGGCAGTAACTTCGCCTTCTTTAACCCCTAATTTTTGCTCAATATGATCCATTATTTTTTCGGCGCCTACCAAACAGCAGGGGCCTGTGCGGCAAACCTCCAGCATATATTTGCCTTGTGGGGCTAAAAAATACATGCTGTAAAACGAAGCCACTTCGTAAACCTCAATATGCTCTAATTTCAAATATTCGGCCACTTTATCCATCGCCGGGGCACTTAGCCAGCCAAACTCAGCCTGTACCAAATGCAGTATAGGCAATAAGGCCGCTTTTTGTTTTCCTGCCGGATACCGGCTAACAATATCAGCAAACTGGGCTATCAAACCCGGTGAGAACGTCACCGCGATCTGTTCAGAATTGTCAACTCTAAGCATCTAACTCTCCGGCTATAACGTTTAAACTACTCATGTTAATTATCGCATCAGATAGTAACATCCCCCTGCTCATGGGGGCATACATCTGGTAATTAATAAAACTTGGCCTGCGGAAATGCAAGCGGTATGGTGAGCGGCCGCCATCGTTCACCAGGTAAAAACCCAGTTCGCCATTGGCTCCTTCAACCGAGTGATATACTTCGGTATTTGGTGCAGGCACCTCGCCCATCACAATTTTAAAGTGATAGATAAGCGCTTCCATATTATTATAAACTTCTTCTTTTGGCGGTAAATAAAACTCCGGTACATCCGCATGGAAAATATCGGTTGGTTCTTTTTCCAGTTTCACCAAGGCCTGCTCAATGATGCGGAGGCTTTGCCACATTTCTTCGTTACGCACCAGGAAACGGGCGTAAACATCGCCTTTTTCACCCACGGGTACTTCAAAATCAAAGTCCTCATAAGATGAATAGGGGTTCATGGCCCTAACATCATAATCAACACCGGCAGCACGTAATAACGGGCCGCTCCAGCTGTAATTCAACGCTGCTTCGGCAGTAACTTCGGCTACGCCTTTGGTACGGTCAACAAATATGCGGTTACGGTTAAATAACGCTTCAAATTCCCTAAGTGTTACCGGGAAATCTTTTAAAAACTTACGCAGTTTGGCAAAAGCGATGGTATTAAAGTTACGTTCAAAGCCGCCTATACGACCAATATTAGTGGTTAGGCGCGAGCCGCAAACCTCTTCATAAATCTCATAAATAGCTTCGCGGTGTTCCATCATGTACAGGAAACCGGTAAACGCGCCGGTATCAACACCCAATACACCGTTACAGATGATATGGTCTGATATTCGGGCCAGTTCCATTACAATAACACGCAGGTAATCAACCCGTTTTGGTGTTTGGATACCCAGCAATTTCTCAACCGTCATGTGCCAGCCCATATTGTTTATGGGCGATGAGCAATAGTTTAACCTGTCGGTTAAAGGGGTTATCTGGTAAAACGGGCGGTGTTCGGCAATTTTTTCAAAGGCGCGGTGAATGTAGCCAATGGTGGATACGCCACTAACAATGCGTTCGCCATCCAGTTGCAGTACGTTTTGAAACACACCATGCGTAGCCGGGTGCGTTGGCCCTAAGTTAAGGGTTGAAAGCTCGTTCTGCGGATCGTTATCTGAATATACGGGGTGGTTCTGCATGCTCTTATCTTCCGAAAAAATAATCTTTTTTATCTACACGGTTCGGGTCTTCCAGCGGGAACTCTTTCCGCATCGGGAAGGCCGTCATATCGTCAACATTTAATATCCTGCGCAAATCAGGGTGCCCGTCAAATATAACCCCAAAAAAGTCATACGTTTCGCGTTCCATCCAGTTAGCGCCATCCCATACAGTAGAAGCTGTGGGGATATGCACATCATTGTCGGCCAAAAACACCTTTATACGCACACGCACATTGTTTACCAGGCTATGCAAATGATAAATTACACCAATTTGCTTTTCCTGCTCGGGGTAATGTATAGCGGTAATATCTGTTAAATAAATGAATTGTAAAGCAGGGTCGGTTTTTAAAAAGCTTAAAACAGCTATGATATGTTCGCGGCCGGTTTCTAAAGTTAGCAAGCCAAAAGGTTCGCCAACTACTGTTATTGCACCTTCAAACTTACTGTTAAGGCTTTTTAAAAGCTCTTCGTTAGTTATTTTACCCATTACTGAATTCCGTATGAAGCTAATAATTGTTGGTACTGAGGTTCGTTCCTCCTGCGTAAAGTTTCTGTTTTTACCAGTTCCTGTATGCCCATAAAGCCATCAATAATAGCTTCGGGACGAGGTGGGCAACCCGGTACGTAAACATCCACCGGTATAACCTCATCAATACCCTGTAAAACCGAGTAAGTATCAAATATACCACCGCTTGAAGCACAGGCGCCAACTGCCATAACCCAACGGGGCTCGGCCATTTGCAGATAAACCTGGCGCAATACCGGGCCCATTTTTTTGGCAATAGTGCCCATAACCATCAACAGGTCGGCCTGGCGGGGCGAAAAGCTTAAACGCTCGGCGCCAAAACGCGACAGGTCATAATGTGAGGCCATGGTGGCCATAAACTCAATTCCGCAGCAGGAAGTAGCAAAAGGCAATGGCCATAATGAGTTTGCACGGGCTAAACCAACCGCCTTATCAAGCGAAGTAGCAAAAAAACCCGCACCCTCCACGCCCGCAGGGGCACCAACTATTTGAATATCACTCATGAGCTATATAATACAAACCCCATCCAATAAAATGGAAGGCAAATTTACAATTATTTATATTGTAATAAATACACTATTGGTAAGGGAAATATATTTAGAATTATTCTAAACAGCGGGAGGTGCGAGGCGGTGGGCGGTTGGTGGCAGGCGGGGCTTATATAAATAGTATTGAGAAGACCATAAAACAGGCCTTTACGTACATACTTATAACAACACTTTTTACGTACATTACACTGGTAAACACGTTTTTAATAATTAATACCTAATTTTATAGTGGGCGTTTAATAAGTTGGACAAATTGTTGCCTACAAGCCGTCGGGAAATAATATGAAAAAAGGATCTGCATTTATCTTATACCTCATAGCCGTAATAAGCATAACCGGCTGCAAAGTTCCGTATAACCCGCCGGCCACAACTGCTGTAAGCAATTACCTGGTGGTTGAAGGCTTGATCAATATTACCGATTCGACCTATATTAAATTAAGCCGCACGGTAAATATATCAAGCGCTGCGGCACTTAAACCTGAGCTAAAAGCTACGCTCACTATTGAAAGCAATACCGGTAACAGTTACGCCTTAACCGAACTGGGTAATGGCAGCTATGCAGCGCCGCCGTTAAATTTAAGCAGCACCAACCAATATAGGCTGCGTATAAAAACCAGCAATGGCAGCCAGTATGTTTCGGATTTCGACCAAACAAAAGTTAGCCCACCAATTGACAGCATTACCTTTAAGGCCACGACCGATCTTAAAATTTATGCCAATACGCATGATCCCGCTAACTTAACCAGGTACTACCGCTGGGATTTTACAGAGGCGTGGGAGTTTCATTCTAATTTTGATTCACAATATGTTTCAGATGGATTAAAGATATCGATCAGGACCCCGGCACAACAAATTTTTGATTGTTATACCGGCGATGCTTCTAATAATATAGCCCTTGGCACATCAATCCAGCTTAGCCAGGATGTGATAACCGGGGCGCTGGTAAATACAATTGCGCCCGATGTCGAAAAAATAGGCGTTAAGTACAGCATATTAGTTAAACAATATGCCTTAACAAAAGAGGCTTATGATTATTGGACACTGCTTCAAAAAAATACCGAACAATTGGGCAGCATTTTTGATTCCCAGCCATCGGCATCTATTGGTAATATACATGGTGTAACTAACCCGGCCGAAATTGTTATTGGCTACATCAGTGCCGGCACCGTAACCAGCAACAGGATATTCATTGTTAAAAAAACACAGTTACCAAATTGGCTTACTACTCCATTTTATTCTATATGTGATGCTGATTCACTGGATTGTTGCCCGCCGCCGGGTTCAGCCCCAAACACCCACCCGCCAACCACCAATGAATATGTAAATTTTAACAGCCCATTTTTTTTGAGTTATTCGCTTTTACAAATTCCTATTTACCCGGTTATTGGTTCTACCGGACCCGGCTGGCTGGCAGCTAACGCATCATGCGTTGACTGTACCCTGCGTGGCAGCAAAACACCGCCTGCTTACTGGAAGTAATATGAAAAATTGGGTTACATATAGCTTTTATGTTATAGCCTTAATAAGCATAGCAAGTTGTAAAGTGCCGTATAACCCGCCGGCCATAACTGCCATAAATAATTACCTGGTAGTTGAGGGCTTGATAAACATTACTGATTCAACCTATATTAAACTAAGCCGTACGGTAAATCTATCAAGCGCCTCCACCACTAAGCCCGAACTAAAAGCCGTTGTGACCATTGAAAGCAATACAGGCAGCAGCTATGTCTTAACCGAATTGGGTAATGGCAGTTACGCTGCAGCACCGCTAAACCTAAATGTAACCAATCAATATCGCCTGCGCATAAAAACCAGTAATGGCAGCCAGTATGTTTCTGATTTTACTAATGCCATGGTAAGCCCCCCAATTGACAGTGTTAACTGGACCGCTACTACTGATCTGAAAATTTATGTAAACACTCACGACCCTAAAAACGCCACCCGCTATTACCGTTGGGATTTTACCGAGGCGTGGGAGTTTCATCCGAGTTATGAATCGAATTATATATCTGATGGATTGCACATTATAACCCGCCAACCGGCCCAGCAAATATGGGATTGCTTTACCGGCGATGCTTCTACTAATATAACCCTGGGCACATCCACACAGCTTAGCCAGGATGTGATAAGCCAGGCACTTGTGAACACCATTGCGCCCGATGCCGAAAAGATAAGTTTAAAATACACCATTGGCGTTAAACAATATGCATTAACAAAGGACGCGTTTGATTACTGGACCCTGCTTCAAAAAAACACGGAACAGTTAGGCAGTATTTTTGATGCCCAGCCATCAGCCTCCATTGGTAATATACATGGCGTAACTAATCCTGCCGAGGTTGTTATTGGCTATATTAATACCGGCACTATTACAAACAACAGGATATTTATAACCAAAAGCCAGCTGCCAAATTGGAGGACTACTCCATTTTACCCCAAATGCGAGGCTGATTCGCTGGACTGTTGCGCGCCGTATCCGCCGCCATCTACAAATCAATTTGTAAATTATTTAAGCCCAGCTTTCCAGGGCTATATAACTTTTCAGCTACCCATTGATCCAATTTTGTTCACGGGCACAACTACTATGAAAGGATGGCTGGCCGCAACCCCTATATGTGTTGATTGCACCCTGCGCGGCAGTAAAACGCCTCCAAGTTATTGGAAGTAATATGAAAAATTGGGTTACATATAGCTTTTACCTTATAGCCTTAATAAGCATAACCAGTTGTAAAGTGCCGTATAACCCGCCGGCCATAACTGCCATAAATAATTACCTGGTAGTTGAAGGGTTGATAAACATTACTGATTCTACTTATATTAAACTAAGCCGTACGGTAAATTTATCAAGTACTTCTACAACCAGGCCCGAACTAAAAGCCGTTGTGACCATTGAAAGCAATACAGGCAGCAGCTATGTCTTAAGCGAATTGGGTAATGGCAGTTACGCTGCCGTACCGCTAAACCTAAGTGCAACCAATCAATACCGCCTGCGCATAAAAACCAGTAATGGTAGCCAATATGTTTCTGATTTTACTAATGCCATGGTTAGCCCGCCCATTGATAGTGTTAGCTTTAAGGCTACGACTGATTTGAAAATTTATGTAAGCACCCACGACCCTAAAAACGCTACACATTATTACCGTTGGGATTTTAACGAAGCATGGGAATTTCATCCCAATTTTAAATCGAATTATATATCTGATGGATTGCATATTATAACCCGCCAACCGGCCCAGGAAATTTGGGACTGCTTTACCGGTGACGCCTCTGCTAATATAACCCTGGGCACATCCACGCAGCTTAGCCAGGATGTGATAAGCCAGGCGCTTGTAAACACCATTGCACCCGATGCCGAAAAGATAAGTGTAAAATACACCATAGGCATTAACCAATATGCATTAACAAAGGATGCTTATGATTATTGGGCGCTGCTTCAAAAAAACACCGAACAATTAGGCAGCATTTTTGATGCCCAGCCATCAGCATCCATTGGTAATATCCACGGTGTAACTAACCCTGCCGAAGTTGTTATTGGTTATATCAGTGCAGGCACGGTTGCCACCAGTCGTATTTTTATTACTAAAAGCCAGTTACCCAATTGGATAACTACCCCGTTTTATCCTAAATGTGATGCTGATTCATTGGATTGCTGCGGCCCGCCTCCGCCTCCCTTCCCGCCCTCTACGGCTATGTTTGTAAATTTTCTAAATCCTATATTCCAGGGCTATTTAACTATTCAAATACCAATTGATCCAATTTTAGATCCTTCACTTAATATCAAAGGCTGGCTGGCAGCGCCCCCCAAATGTGTTGACTGTACCCTGCGTGGCAGTAAAGTACCGCCTGCTTATTGGAAATAATAATCGATTTTATATATTTATGCTATAATATATAGTACAATGAACACCGTTGCAACCCACTTCACCAATACCATCAACAACTTTATTGCTAACAGCCCAAAACCTGCCGACTGGGCGCGTAAACCTGCGCCCGGGAAATGGTCGGGCAAGGAAATTATAGGGCATTTGATCGATAGCGCGCATATTAACCTGCAGCGGTTTGTGCGCTGTACTTATGAAGAGGGTTTTAAACTGATCTACTTGCAGGAAGAATGGGTTGCGGCGCAGCATTACCAGGAGGCGGATATTGCTGAGCTGCTCAATTTATGGCAGTTAGTAAACAGGCAAATAGCAAGGGTGTTGGATAATTACCCGCCGCAGCGCTGGCAGGCAACCTGCGATAGTAACCGCGATGAACCCGTTTATCGTACGGTTGAGTTTTTGGCTGCTGATTATGTTAGGCATCTACAGCATCATTTAAATCAAATTATAGCATTAAGCAATGGCTAATACATCGGGCTATTCGGGCACCCCGCTGGCCAAAAAGTTAGGCATAAAAAGCGGCTTTACTATTTGCCTGGTTGATGCGCCCGGCTATTATCTTTCGTTATTTGATGATATGCCCGCGGGCGTAAATTTCACCAATGATTTGAATACGCTTAAAGATTTGGTACACCTATTTGTTAAAGAGAAGAAAACCTTTTTAGCGCTGCTGCCCCAGTTAAAACAAGAGATAAAACCTAATGGCATGATATGGGTATCGTGGCCCAAAAAGGCATCAAAGGTGGTTACGGATATAACCGAGGATACTGTAAGGAATTACGCCCTATCAATTGATTTGGTTGATATTAAAGTATGCGCGGTTGATGAGATATGGTCGGGGTTAAAATTGGTGATACCGGTGAAGTTGAGGTAGGTGTTTCCTAACTCCATGTTATTGAACTAAGGCGAAACACGCATGTCGGCGATTACTCACCCGGTCATTGCTTCGCTCGACCACCCTCTCTACCGTAAACGGTAAAGAGGAATTAAAAGGCGATTATTTAATAAGTAAAATTATATCCGAAAACTATCCCAACCCTCTTTGCCGCGTAGCGTTAGAGAGGGTCGCCCAGCGTAGCGTCGGCGGGGTGAGTTGTCGCCGATATGCTTAGTCAATGGTATCGAATATCAAAACAGCCATTAAAAAAGTGTTTTTAATCCCCCGTTTTTCCGCTGTAATTGCTTTACCTCAAAAAAGTTACAAGGCAAATTGGTTGTAATTCCTAAATTAGATTTTTAACTGATCAAAAATTGTATTATGAAGAAAATTTACATTGCTATTGTCTGCTGTATGGCCATTGTGGGCCGCGTGGCCGCGCAACATATCCCAACGCCGAAGGAACACTTTGGTTTTGACATTGGGGATGATTATAAGCTGGCAAATTTTACCCAAACAGAGGCGTACATTAAAAAGCTGGCAAAATCGCCGCGCGCCAAATATGTTGATATCGGGCTTACCGAGGAAGGCCGTCACCAGTTTATGCTGATCATTTCTTCGCCCGAAAACATGAAGAAACTTGATTTTTACAGGAATATCTCGCAAAAACTGGCTCATGCTGAAGGATTGACCGAGGCCGAAGCGCATAAACTGGCATCTGAAGGCAAAGCCGTAGTTTGGATTGACGGCGGCTTACATGCCAGCGAAGTGGTAGGCGCACACCAGTTAATTCAAACCGCATACGACCTGGTAACCCGTACCGACGCGGAAACCAAAAGGATACTGGACCATGACATTATATTGATGGTACATGCCAACCCCGACGGACAAGAGCTGGTTTCAAACTGGTACATGCAGGAACCGGACGCTAAAAAGCGCAACACCAACACCCCGCGCCTTTGGGAAAAATATATAGGCCATGATAATAACCGGGACTTTTATATGATGAATATGAAAGAAACCCAAAACATTACCCGCCAGCAATACCTGGTATGGCTGCCGCAAATTATTTATAACCACCACCAGGCAGGCCCGGCCGGCTCGGTGGTAGCAGGGCCTCCGTTCCGCGATCCGTTTAACTACGTGTATGACCCATTGCTGGTAACCAGTATTGACGCGGTAGGCTCGGCCATGAACAGCCGGTTGAACGAAGAAGGCAAACCGGGCTATACCCAACGCTCGGGCACCGAATTTTCTACCTGGTGGAACGGTGGCTTACGTACGGCAACCTATTTCCACAACATGGTAGGTTTATTGACTGAAATTATAGGCAGCCCAACCCCTATCAAGCATCCCGGTTGTGCCCGAGCGGTTAATACCAAGCAGCGCTACACCTTTCCCGGTACTGCCACAAACATGGCACTTTAAACAATCAATTGATTACTCGGTATCGCTTAACTACGCGGTATTAAACTACGCGTCGCGTTATGGGGATGAGTTGTTGTTCAACATGTACCGCATGGGTAAAAACTCTATCGACCGGGGCAGCAAAGATACCTGGACACTTTCGCCTAAACGCGCTGAAGCGATAACAGCCGCTGCTAAAGCAGGGCAAGCACCTGCTGATGACAATGCCGGCGGCCGTGGTGGCCGTGGCGGAGGAGCCGGCGCGGTTACTGTTGGTGGCCGCGGGAGCGGCAACATTGCGATGAAATACTTTGATACCATATTACGCAACCCTGCCCTGCGCGATCCGCGCGGTTATATCATGACCGCCGACCAGGCTGACATGGGCACCGTTGTAAGGTTTATCAATACTTGTTTACGATCAGGCCTGGTGGTGCAAAAGGCAACCACGGCATTTACCGTAGAAGGCAAATCATACCCCGCAGGATCGTATGTCATCAAAACCAACCAGGCTTTCCGACCGGAAGTGCTGGACAGATTTGAACCGCAGGACCACCCCAATGATTTTCTATATCCCGGCGGTCCGCCTATACGCCCGTATGATATGACCGGGTGGACGCTATCCTACCAAATGGGTATTAAGTTTGACCGTATATTAGATGATTTTAACGGCCCTTTTAAACGCATCCCTTATGGCGAATTGCAAGCCATGCCTTCAGCGCCGGCACCGGCTGTAGCCAGCGCGGGTTATATGCTAAGCGGCCAGGTTAATAATGCGTTTATAGCTGTTAACGACCTGTTTAACGCAGGCGCTGAAGTTTACCGTACTAAAACCGCCGAAGGCAGTTTCCCGGCAGGTACATTTTATGTAGCCTATTCGCCTAAAGCCAAAATAGTTTTAGATAAAGCGGCTAAAGAACTTGGCGTAAACGCTATTGCTGTAAGCAACAAACCGGCAAACCTATTGCCCATAAACGCCGCGCGTATTGGCGTATGGGACCAGTATGGCGGGTCGATACCCTCGGGTTGGGTGCGCTGGATGATGGAGCAATATCATTTTCCGTTCAGGCTGGTTTATCCGCAGGAATTGGACGGCGGCGACCTGAAAACCAAGTTTGATGTGATCGTATTTGTGGGCGGCGCAATCCCTGCCCCTGCAAGAGCAGGCGGCGGCGGTGGTTTTGGTGGAGGCGGCGGCTTTGGTGGCCGTGGCGGCGAAGTACCTGCCGAATTCAAAATTATGCAGGGCCGCGTTACTGCTGATAAAACAGTGCCGCAACTAAAAGCCTTCCTGGAAGCAGGTGGCACTATTGTAACCATTGGCACCAGCGCTAACCTGGCTTACGATTTGAATTTACCGGTGCATAACGCGTTGGTTGATAATGTAAATGGTAAAGAAGTACCTTACTCGGGCGATAAATTCTATGTTCCGGGCGCAGTGTTGCGCGCTACGCTCGACCCTACTCAACCGGCCAACTGGGGTATGCCTGCCGAAGCTGATGTGCTATATGACAGCAGTCCGGCATTTAAACTTGATGCCGACGCGGCAAGCAAAGGCGTTAAACCGCTGATGTGGTTTAATACCGACAAACCTTTACGCAGCGGCTGGGCCTGGGGACAGAAATACTTAAAGGATGATGTAGCCGCTTTCTCGGCACAGGTGGGTGCAGGTACGCTATATGCCTTTGGCCCCGAAATCACCTTCCGCGGGCAGGCGCATGGTACGTTTAAGTTATTGTTTAACGAGCTTTATAAGAAGTAATTATACAAATGAGAGACGCAAAAATATCGCGTCTTTACATTATACAGGAAGCAGGGCCCCAAAGCTCTGCTTTTTTTGTGAGATTATAATATTGTTGGTATTGTATATGCGGCAGTATCCTCATGAATTTGGCTAAAGCCTTAACTAATGATGTTTTTTTATCCGTTGGTTGAAACCAACGGCAATGAATCTCATAGCCTACTTCGTTATCTTAAAATTCAAACTATTATCACCCACCCCAAAATCCGAAATTGAACATTCGAAATCCGAAATTAATGCCTTGCTCTTTTCTTCAAAACCCCACCTGCCGCTTCTTTAATGGTACTGGTAAAAACAAATGCTTTAGGGTCAATTTCATGTACCAGGTTGCGCAGGCGGCGCACTTCAAGCCGGGTAACTACGGTAAATACAATATCAACCGGCTGACTTATATCAAAGCTATCTTTTAAATAACCGCGTTCGCCTTTATATACGGTGATGCCCCGGTTTAGTTCCATCACCAGTCTTTGCTTCACTGTTTCGCTTTCGCCTGATATAATGGTTACCCCGGTATATTCTTCAAGCCCTTCAATAACAAAACTGATGGTTTTTGACGCGGTATAATAGGTAAGTATAGAGTATAAAGCCGTAGGCAGTCCCAATTGAACAGCCGCGACCAGGAAAATGATGATATTGATACCTAATATGATTTCGCTGATGGTAAAACTAATGCGTTTGCCGGTATAAAGGGCCAATACTTCAATGCCGTCCAACGCGCAACCGCCGCGAATAGCCAACCCCACCCCGATCCCCATAAATACCCCGCCGAATATGGAAACCAGCAACTTATCAGAAGTGATTTGCGGGTAGGGGATAAAAGTGAGGCATAGCCCAAGCCCAACAACCGCCGCAAGGGTTTTAAAGGCAAAAGCCTTGTCAACCTGGAAAGCGCCCATAATAATGAACGGGATATTAACGATCACGATAACATAAGCGATATCCAAATGGTAAAGCTCATGTATCATTAATGATATGCCGGTAACGCCCCCGTCAAAAAAGTCATTTGGCACCAGGAAACCTTTAAGCGCGAACCCGGAAAACAAAATGCCCACTACGACATATATAGTATCAGTTAACCAATGCGGAAGGTGTAATGCTTTCATGCAGTAAATTTATAACTTCAGTTTCATTTTTATTGCTGCTAAATGTTGCTCTTTTTTAGCCTGCCGCAAGTTTAGCGCTGTTTTGGTAAAATAGTGGTGATTTTCTAAAAAACGCACCTGCAACCGGTTCCACTCTTCT